>Ga0233425_10000161_pt1 | contig 171270 bp, 146 predicted proteins | sample Watercolumn_Towu_2_FD_181712 | JGI IMG/M metagenome (GOLD analysis project Ga0233425, IMG submission 181712) | Freshwater microbial communities from Lake Towuti, South Sulawesi, Indonesia - Watercolumn_Towuti2014_140_MG | ecosystem: Environmental > Aquatic > Freshwater > Lake | place...
GCACGATGGCCGAGATCGTCGAGAGCGTGAAGCGCGTCTCCGACATCATCGCCGACATCTCCGCCGCCTCGCAGGAGCAGAGCTCGGGCATCGAGCAGGTCAACCAGGCCATCCTGCACATGGACGAGAGCACCCAGCAGAACGCCACGCTGGTGGAGGAATGCTCGGCCGCCGCGCGCTCGCTGGAGCAGCAGGCCGTGCAGCTGGTGGAGACGGTGGCCGCCTTCCGCCTCGACGACGCGCAGGCCGAGGTCGCCGCCGCGGTGGCGCGTGCGGTGGAGCCGGTGAAGGCCGCTGCGCCGCGTGGACGTGCAGTCGCCGCCGCGCCGGTCGCCGCCGTGGCCGCACCCGCCAAGCCGCGCCGCGCCAAGGCCTCGGCCAGCGACCAGCACTGGCAGGAGTTCTGAGGCCAGCCGCCATGTGACCCCCGATCGCCGGCCCCGCGCCGGCGATCGTGTTTTCGCAGCACGCGCCGCCCCCGACGGCCCGTCGGGCTCAAGGCGCCGCGCTCCCCGCCGTTAACGCGTTGGCGGAAGGCTCGCCTTCCGCCGCCCGGCCCCGCCCGCATCCGCGGTCGGCGCCCGGGTCGCCCCGAGGACGCCCCCGTGCTCACGCCGCCGCATCCGCTCGATCCCACCGCCGCCGACACGCTCGCCCCCGGCGCGGACGCACCGCTCGAGACGATGTCCGTCGCCGAGGAGTTCGCCGATCTCGTCGCGCTCGCCGCGCGGATCGCGGATGCGCCGATGGCCTGGCTCATCGCGCGTGATGCCGACGAGCGCCGCCAGGTCGTCGCACGCCATGGCATCGACGCGGGCAGCGATGCCTCGTGCGTCGCGATGTGCGCCGCCGTGACCGCCGAGGCGCCGCGCCTCACCGTCCCGGATGCCAGCGACGATCCGTGCTTCGAATCGGAGCCGCTCGTCTGGCGGCATCCGGGCGCGCGCTTCTTCCACGGCCAGGCTCTCCTGGGCCCGATGGGCACGCCGCTGGGCGTGCTCGCGGTCGCCGACACGACGCCGCGACCGGCCTGCGGGCGCGACCTGCTGCGCGCGCTCGAACGCCTCGCCGGCCTCGGCGAGCGCCTGGTCGAGCGCCACGACCTCGCGCGGCGCAACCGCATCGCCACGCAGATCATGCAGGCGGGCTTCAGCGCGCTGATCGTCACCGACGGGCACGGCCTGATCACGATGGCCAACCGCGCGGCCGAGACCCTGTTCGGGATGCGCGCACGCCGCATGCACGGCATGCCCGTCGACGTGCTGTTCCCGACCTACCTGCAGCACGACGCACTGACCGCGAGCACGTGGCTGCATGGCGAGGATCTCGACGCCGTGCTGCGCCGCGAGCCGCACTATCACCTGCGCACGCTCGGCCCCAAGGGCGACGTGCGCACGCTGGAGGCGACGCGCTGCGGCTGGCGCCTGGGCCATGGACATGGCCAGGCGATCATCCTGCGCGACGTCACCGACGACCTCGAGCAGCAGGCCACGCTCCGTCAGATCGCGCTCTACGACTCGCTGACGGGCCTGCCCAATCGCGCCGCGGTCGCGGAGACGCTCACCGCGCGGCTCGAAGCCACCGACACTCCGCTCGCCCTCGCGCTGCTGGGCCTCGACAACTTCAAGACGATCAACGACACCCTCGGCCACGCGGCGGGCGACACCGTGCTGCAGGCCACCGCCTCGCGCCTGCGCTCGCTGATGCCGGCCGGTGCGATGGCGGGCCGCTTCGGCGGCGACGAGTTCGCCCTCCTGTTCGCGGAGGCGGACGGGGACGCGCTGCGCGCGCGGCTCGACGAGATGCTGCGCCTCGTGGCCGAACCGCTCGACGTGAGCGGCCACCCGATCCACCTCGACGCCTCGATCGGCCTCGCACTGCGCGAGGACGCCAGCTCCCCGGGCGAGGCGACCTCGGCCAGCGAACTGATCGCGCGCGCCGACCTCGCGCTCTACAAGGCCAAGGCGCGCGGCGGGCGGCAGTGGGTGCGCTACGACGTCGGCATGCGGCGCGAGGTCATCGACCGCCGCATCCTCGAGATGGAGCTGCGCCGCGCGCATGCCCGCGGCGAGTTCGAGCTGCACTACCAGCCGCAGGTGGACCTCGCGACGGGCCTCACCTTCGGTGCCGAGGCGCTGCTTCGCTGGCGCCATCCCGAGCGCGGGCTGCTCTCGCCCGCCGCGTTCCTCGACACCCTCGCCGGCAGCGCACTGGCGCTCGACGTCGGCCGCTGGATCATCCAGCAGGCCTGCCGCGACGCCGCGCAATGGCCGCGCGTGGGGGGTCGCGAGATCGCGATCTCGATCAACCTCTTCCCCGGCCAGGTGCACGAGACCGACCTGCGCAAGGACGTCGACGAGGCGCTCGATGCGACCGGCCTGCCCGCCGAGCGCCTGGAGCTGGAGATCACCGAGACGATCGCGCTCAAGCCCGACGACAGCGCCTCGCGTGCCCTCGCCTGCCTCCGCGACCGGGGCGTCAAGCTGTCGTTCGACGACTTCGGTACCGGCTTCGCCTCGCTGTCGATGCTGCAGCGCTTCCCGATCGACCGCGTCAAGATCGACCGCTCGTTCGTGCGCGACATGCTCGACAACCGCGGCGACGCGGCGATCGTGAAATCCATCGTGCTGATCTCGCGCAACATGGAACTCCACGTCACGGCAGAAGGCGTCGAGACGTCGGCGCAGGCCGACCTGCTGCGTGGCATCGGCTGCGACTCGGCGCAGGGCTTCCTGTACGCGCCCGCGCTGGCGCCCGCCGCGTTCGAGGACTGGCTCAACGCCCAGGCGTCCGACCCGGCCCACGCGCCGTGGAAGCGCACGGAGCGCGGCGATGCCTGAGGCGCGCGCGGCGGGGGGCATCGACCGCCCCTTCCCGTTCGACGACGCGGACTTCGACCGCGTGCGCCGGCTCATCCACCAGCGCGCCGGCATCAGCCTCGCCGACCACAAGCGCGACATGGTCTACAGCCGCCTGGTGCGGCGCGTGCGCGTGGGCGCCCACGACGGCTTCACGGACTACCTCGACGCTCTCGAATACGGCGGCGGCGAGGAATGGGAGCACTTCGTCAATGCGCTCACCACCAACCTCACCTCGTTCTACCGCGAGGGCTACCACTTCGAGGCACTGATCGCGCAGCTCCGCGAGGCGGCGCAGCGCGCCGGCACGTCGACCCCGCTGCGCATCTGGTGCGCGGCCGCGAGCACCGGCGAGGAGCCGTGGACGCTCGCCATCACCGCCTGCGAGGCCTTCGGCACGCTCGCGCCGCCGGTGCGCATCCTCGCCACCGACATCGACACGCAGGTGCTGGAGACCGCCGAAGCGGGCGTGTATCCGGTGGAACGCATCGAGGCGCTCAGCGACGAGCGCCGCCGCGCCTTCTTCCAGCGCGGCAGCGGGCCCAATGCGGGGCTGTGCCGGGTGCGGTCCGAGCTGCGCGACCTCGTGCAGTTCCGCCCGCTGAACCTGCTCGACCGCGACTACGGGATCGCACCGGGGTTGACGGCGATCTTCTGCCGCAACGTGATGATCTACTTCGACAAGCCGACGCAGTACCGGGTGCTCCAGCGCATGGTGCCGCTGCTCGGGCCCGAGGGGCGCCTGTACGCGGGCCATTCGGAGAGCTTCAACCACGCGGCCGACCTCGTCACCGGCTGCGGGCGCACGATCTACCGCGCGAGGATCCGGTGAGCGCGGCGCCCGCCCTCGCCGTCGAGCCCGGGATCTACTACGACGAGGCGCTGCAGACGCACGCCTTCCGGCTGCTGCCCGCCGAGTACCGCGTCACCGACCAGCCGATCGCGCTGGTGACGCTGCTCGGCTCGTGCGTGGCGGCCTGCCTCTACGATCCCGCGGCCGCCGTGGGTGGCATGAACCACTTCATGCTCCCCGATGCGCAGCCGGCCAACATGGCGCGCCGCGAAGGCGCGGACGGCAGCGCGCGCTACGGCGTGCATGCGATGGAACTGCTGATCAACGACCTGCTCAAGCGCGGCGCGCGGCGCGCGCGCCTGCAGGCCAAGGTCTTCGGTGGCGGCAACGTGCTGCGCGGATTCACCACCGACCCGATCGGCACCCGCAACGCGAAGTTCGTGCTCGACTATCTCGGCGCCGAGAACATCCCGGTGCTCGCGCAGGACCTCGGCGACGTGCATCCGCGCAAGGTCTGCTTCTTCGCGCAGACCGGACGGGCGCTGGTTCGCCACCTCCCGATCACCCGCGACGAGGAGATCGTCCGCGCCGAGCGCGCGCTGTACGGCCGGCTCGCCGCCACGCCGGTCGCCGGCTCCGTCGAGCTGTTCTCGTGACCGTCGGCGCCGCCACGGCCCGCCCCGTGCGCGTGCTCGTCGTCGACGATTCCGCGCTGATCCGCCAGCTCATCAGCGGCATGCTGGAAGAGGATCCGGGCATCCGCGTGGTCGGCACCGCCGCCGATCCGTACATCGCGCGCAACAAGATCAAGCAGTTCGATCCGGACGTGCTCACGCTCGACGTCGAGATGCCGCGGATGGACGGTCTGACGTTCCTGCGCAACCTCATGCGCCTTCGGCCGATGCCGGTCGTGATGGTCTCCACGCTCACGGCCGCCGGCGCGCCGGCCACCCTCGAGGCGCTGGCGCTCGGGGCGGTGGACTTCGTCGCGAAGCCCTCCGCGGACCCCGCCGCCGGGCTCGACGCGTATGCCGAGTTGCTTCGCGCCAAGGTGCGCGCGGCGGCGCAGGCGCGCGTGCGCCACCTCGAAACCGGCATCGCGCCGGCCGGCGCGGTGCCGCTGGTCTACCGCAGTGTCGACCGCCTCATCGCGATCGGCGCCTCCACCGGCGGCACCGAAGCCGTGCGCGAGGTGCTGGCCGCGATGCCGGCGGACGCCCCGCCCATCGTGATCGCGCAGCACATTCCCGCGGACTTCAGCGCGCCGTTCGCCGAGCGGCTCGACCGCCACAGCCGGATGGCCGTACGGCAGGCCGCCGACGGCGACGCGATCCTCCCCGGGCATGCCTACGTGGCACCGGGCGGCCGCCACCTGCGGGTCCAACGCCGCGGCCAACGCTGGCTGTGCCGCGTCGACGACGACGCGCCGGTGAACGGCCATCGCCCGAGCGTCGACGTCCTGTTCGACTCGGTCGTGCGGGCCGCTGGACGCCAGGCCAGCGCCGCGCTGCTGACCGGCATGGGCGACGACGGCGCGCGTGGATTGCTCGCCCTGCGCCAAGCCGGGGCGGCCACGCTCGCACAGGACCAGGCCACGAGCGTGGTCTGGGGCATGCCGGGCGCGGCGGTCGCGCGCGGCGGCGCCCGCGAGGTGGTGCCGCTGTCGCGCGTGGCCGAGCGCCTGCTCGCCGGCACCGTTCGCGACGTCGCATCGCAGGACCGCGACGCAGTCGGCTAAAGCACGCGGGCCTGCGGCCGTTATCCCGCTTGAACCGCCTTCACCGCCGAGAGTCCCTGATGGATCCCCGCGTACTCATCCGCCTCGCCGCCCCGTCCGTGCTGACCCTCGTGGTGATGCTCGCGGTCGGCCTCCGCTGGCCCGCCGCCGTCACGTGGGGTGCCCTCGTCGCCATGGCCGCCGCCTGGGGCGTGTTCGCCTGGTCCGTGAGCCGCATCGGCGGCAAGCAGGTGTCCTCGCTGCGCGAGCAGATGCGCGTGCTCGACGAGCTGCGCACGTTCGTCACCACCGAGATCAACGGCTCCAAGCACGAGATCGAGCGCACCCGCGACCTGATCCGCGAATCCGTCGCCAAGCTGGGCTCCAGCTTCGAGGCTGTGAATCGCAAGTCGCGCGAGCAGAGCCAGGTGGTGACCCGCCTGATCGACCGCACCGACGGCGGCAGCGGCGTCGACGTGCAGCGCTTCGCCGTGCAGGCCAGCCAGCAGATGGAGCAGCTCGTCGAGGCGCTCGAGGCCGTCTCCGGCCAGAGCAGCCACACCGTCACGCACATCGACGCGATGGCCGAGCACCTCGACGGCATCTTCGCCCTGCTCGAGGACGTCAAGTCGATCGCCGACCAGACCAACCTGCTCGCCCTCAATGCCGCGATCGAGGCGGCGCGCGCCGGCGAGGCGGGCCGCGGCTTCGCGGTGGTCGCCGACGAGGTGCGCAACCTCTCCGAGCGCAGCACCGCGTTCAACGAGCAGATCCGCAAGCTCGCGCACAGCTCGAAGGACGCGATCGCGAAGGTGCGTGACACCGTCACCACGATGGCCTCGCGCGACATGGACCGCGCCCGCTCGGCGCGCGGCGAAGCCGCCGCGATGCTCGACCGCGTCGAGGGCATCAACCGCTCGCTCGGCAATGGCATGCGCGAGATCTCCGACTGCGGCCGCTCGATCGACGGCTCCGTCGCCGAGGCGGTGCGCTCGCTGCAGTTCGAGGACATCGCCACGCAGGCGCTCGGCGCGGCCAACGTGCACCTGGACCGCCTGTCCTCGATCAACCGCGAGGCCGTCGCGCTGCAGGAGCTGCTGCACCGCCCGCACCACGACGCCGAGGTGCAGCGCACGCTGCAGCAGATCGCCCAGCGCATCGCCACGATGCGCGGCGAGTGGGAGAAGCCGCCGCACAAGCCGGTGATGCAGCAGTCGATGGATGCCGGCAGCATCGAGCTGTTCTGACCATCGCAGCGGGCCGATCCGGCCCACGACCCCGAAGCCGCCGGCATCGCCCGGCGGCTTCGTCGTTCCGGGCTCCGAAGCCCTTACCCGCGCGAGGGGCGCCTCGCGGCGTGCCGCGGCGACGCCATGGCAGACTCGCGGCATGGATTCCGGCGCGCCTCCCGACGACGTCCCCGCCCTCGCCACGCAGCTCGCCCGCCAGCGCGAGGAGCTGCGCATGCTCGCGCGGCGGCTCATCACCGTGCAGGAGGACGAGCGCGCCTCGCTCTCGCGCGAACTGCACGATGACATCGGCCAGTCGATCACCGCGATCAAGCTGTCGGCGGTCGCGCTGCTCGGCGAGGCCGATCCGCGAATGGTCCGGGAGATGGCCCAGGAGATCGTGGAGATCGCGGACCAGACCGTCGCCAAGCTGCGCGATCTGTCGCTCCTTCTGCGCCCGCCCCAGCTCGATGCGCTCGGCCTGGAATCGGCATTGCGCTGGCAGGCCGGCACGCTGTTCCGCGGCGACGGCCCCGCACTCACCCTCGACGTGCCGCCCCTGCCCTGCCGACCGCCACGCGAGGTGGAGCTCGCCTGCTTCCGCATCGCGCAGGAGGCGCTCACCAACGTGCTGCGCCATGCGCAGGCGCGGCATGTCCTGCTCCGCGTCGGCTGCGACGCCACCACGCTGCACCTGCACGTCGAGGATGACGGCCGCGGGCTCGCGCCGGATCGCCGCGACGGCCTCGGGCTGATCACCATGCGCGAACGCGCGCAGCAGCTCGGCGGCCGGTTCGAGATCGCGAGCGATGCCGCGGGGACGCGGATCGACGTCGAGCTCCCGCTCCAGACCGGCTGACGCCCGAGGCGTCCTGTATCGCAGCGGTCCGTCGCTCAGCGCCGCATTCGCCTGCGGAGCGCAGCCGCGATGACGAGCGCGAGCGTGCCCGCCAGCAGCAGCATCGTCGGCGCCGGCGCGCCGGCGGGCGGCTGAAGCAGCGGCGTCGGCGCATTCCCGAGCGCATGCACCGCCACCGCGACCAACAGGTTGCCGGTCGCGGCGTAGAGCGCGACGAACACCAGCCCCGTGGCGAAGAGCACGGCGAGCGTGCCCACCACCGGCGCATCGCCCGACAGCAGGGCCGGCAGGTGCAGGAGCGCGAATACGGCCTGCGATACCCCCGCGGCGAGGATCGACGCCGCGCCCGGCATCACGTGCGCCGACAGGCGCGCCGACAGCTGCGGCCACAGCCAGCCACGGAACACCGTCTCCTCGACCCATGCGGTCGCGGCGAGCTGCGCCAGCAGCGGCCCCAGGGCGACGCCCAGCCCGTCACGCCACGGGGCTGCCCGCTGCCATGCCTCCGGCCCCTGCAGCAACGCGGGCGCCTGCATCAGCAGCCACAGTCCGATCCCTGCGAGCAGCGCGCCCGGCAGCGCGGCGATCCGCCAGCCCACGTCATGCCCGCGCTGGCGCGCGGGTCCGAACAGCAGCGCCAGCTGCACGATGCCGGCGAGACCCGCGCAGACCAGCGTCGGCTGCAGCCAGCCCGCGCTGGCCTCCCGCAGCCCGGCCAGCGCCGCGCGCGGCATCCATGGCGAGAAGAACAGCCATGCGAGCACGAGCGAGATGGCCGGCACCGCGAGCAGCGTCCAAGCCGGCGACAGGACGGCGTCGCGACGTCCGTGGCGGGTCGAGGCACCGGAGTGCGCGGAACGTGCAGCGGCCATGGCACGACTCTGCGACGGCGCGCCTCGACGGATCAGTGCCCTCGGTGGGGGTGACGACCAGCAGGGGCGCTCAGCGCTGCGCGCGCGCCCAGGCCGCGAGAAAGACAGCGGTCGCGGCGGCCACGTTCAGGCTCTCCACGGCGCCCGTGCCGGGGATCGACAGCCGCAGGTCGCACGCCTGCGCGAAGGCCCGGTCCATGCCCTCGCCCTCGGCGCCCATCACGTAGACCAGGCGCGCGGGGAGCGGCGCGGCGAAGGCGTCGATGCCATCGGCGACGACGGTCGCGGCGAGCGCGAAGCCCGCGCCGCGCAGCTGCGCGAGCGAATTGTCGGTGCGGCCGAGGCGCACCAGGGGCACGGCCTCCGCACCGCCCTCGGCGACTCGCGCCGCCGCGCCCGACACCGCGAGCGTCGAGTCCTTCGGGAGCAGGATCGCACCGATGCCGAAGTGCGCCGCCGAGCGCAGGATCGCGCCGAAGTTGTGCGGATTGCCGACACCGTCGAGCCAGAGCGCGCAGGCCGGCCCGGTCGGCAGGTCGCGCAGCCAGCTCGACAGGGGCATCGGCGCCTCGCGCAGCACGTCCGCCACCACGCCCTCGTGGTGGGCACTCGCGGCGAGCTTCTGCAGGTCCGCCTCGTCGACCACGCGATAGCCGACGCGATTGGCCGCGCACCACTTGAGCAGCGGCTGCAGTGCAGGGATGCGGGTCTCGGCGAGGTAGACCTTGCGGATCGCGTCGGGCCGGCGAGCGAACACGGCGCGCACGGCATTCAGCCCGTGCAGCCGCACTTCCGACGGCGCGTCGCCGCACGTCGCCGCGCCTGCCGCCTCGCCATGCCCGGACATATCGCGCCCGCCGTGGCTCCGCGATGCGCGATCACGATCGCCTGGCCACGGCGCGGCATCGCGCTGCCCGCGCGGTTCGCGGGCGTACCGCGCTCCCGGCCCGGCGTCCCCGTAACCGCGTGGGCCCCGCGGCGCATCCGTCCCGTCGTCGCGCGGCCTGGCGCCGCGTCCGCCGCCCGGGCGCGACCCGGGCTCTCCGCCGTGCGGGTGGTCTGCACGTGGGCTGCGCCACGGCGAGGGCGGTCCATTGCGGGGCGGACGGTTCATCGCGGGGCTCTCTCGATACCAGCCGACATTGTGCGCGATGGCGCGCTCACGGCATCCGGCCGCGGCCGACCAGCGCGGCGAGGCCTTCCGGCTGGGGCAGCGGCGCGACCAGCGTGCGGGCCCTCCCCGCCTCGAGCAGGACCTGTTCCGCCGCGATCCAGGCCGAACGCACCGCGCTCTCCATGCAGCGGGGCAGGCCGGTGTGCATCCAGTCGCCGGCCAGCAGCAGTCCGGCGATCGGCGTGACCGGCGCGGGCCGCAACGCCTCGGTGCCCGGGTACGGGGCGGGGATCGCCATCGGGATGCGGTGCACGCGCGCATGCAGCAGCCGCGCATCGCGCGAGTGCGGGAGGCGGTCGGCGAGCTCCCGGCGCACCGCATCGATGATCGCGTCGTCATCCATCGCGGGCAGGCGCGTGGTGTAGATCATGTTCGCGGCGATCAGCGCGCCGTCGCCGGCGAGGTCGCGCCGGATGTTGGAAAGGTCGTAGAAGTCGTAGTTGAGCGTGTCGGGCGACCACACCTTCGACCAGAACCTCGCGTCGGTGAGGCGGCGATCGAACCAGAGATACGTGCTGTAGTACGGGCTCGGCCGGAACTCGCCGGCCCGCGGCAGCGGCGGGTGGCGCTCGCGCCACGCGACGGGCCATGCCTCGAACGTCTCGCGCGGCGGCATCGCGCTGATGCACCAGTGCGCGGCGATCCGCGTGCCATCGTCGAGTCGCACGCCGCTGCAGCGCCCGCCGTCGCCTTCGAACATCGCCACGCGCGCGGCGAGCCTGACCTCGCCCCCCGCCGATTCGATCGCCTTCACCGCGCCGGGCACGTACAGATCGCCCAGTCCGATGCGTGGAAAGCCGAAGTGGTAGCCGCCCACGGTGCTCAGGAAGCGGAACAGCTGGAACAGCGCCGCCGCCGAGCACTTCTCCAGCGGCACGTTCATCACCGTCATCGCGCCGGTGCGCCAGAACCAGTCGAGGAACCGGTCGCGCACGCCCAGCCGCCGCAGCACGGCGTCCGCCGGCTCGTGGTCGTAGGCCGCCAGTTCCTGTGGCGTGAGCCGCATCATCCGCCACGTGGTGCGCGTGTTCGACAGCGTGTCGAGCACGCCGACCTGCCGCACGCGCAGCATGTCGGGCACGAGGTGCAGGGGCGGCGGCAGGCGGCGCATGTGCAGCTCGACCGGCGGATGCGGCGGGTCGATGAACGTCAGGAACGGATCGGGCTGCCAGCAGATCTCGTCCTGCGTACCGAGCCGCTCCAGCAGGCGCCGCATGTTGCGGTACTCGGACATCAGCACGTGGGGGCCGATGTCGACGCGGTCGCCGGTGACCGGATCGTCCCAGCTGCACGCGCGGCCGCCGAGCTGGCCCGAGGCTTCCAGCACCTGCACGCGCAGGCCGGCGTCGGCGAGCGCCACCGCGGCGGAGAGGCCGGCGAGGCCACCGCCCGCCACGATCACGTCGAAGTCCATGCCGTCAGGCTGCCCTGACGGCCGTGGCTACCGTGTCGTCAGGCGTGCCCGCCGACCTGCGGGGTGACCGTCTCCAGCCGCTCGAGCTCGCGTCCCGTGGCTTCCGGCGACTTCGTGTACTTCGCCAGCAGCAGGTAGAAGGCCGGGATCACGAACAGCGAGAGCAGCGTCGAGAACGAGACGCCGGCGATCACCACGATGCCGATGGTCGCGCGGCTCGCCGAACCCGGCCCGCCGGCGAGCACCAGCGGAACCGCGCCGACGACCGTCGCGATCGACGTCATCAGGATCGGCCGCAGGCGCACCGCGGAAGACTCGATGATCGCCTCGCGGATCGAGCGGCCCTCGTCGCGCAGCTGGTTGGCGAACTCGACGATCAGGATGCCGTTCTTCGCCGCCAGGCCCACGAGCATCACGATGCCGATCTGCGAGAACAGGTTGAGCGTGCCGCCGGTGAGCCACAGGCCGAGCAACGCGCCGAGCACGCCGAGCGGCACGGTGAGCATGATCACGGCCGGATGCACGAAGCTCTCGAACTGCGCGGCGAGCACGAGGAAGACGATCAGCAGCGCGAGCGTGAAGGTGAGCAGCACGGCGCCGCCCGCAGCCTGATACTCGCGCGACTCGCCCTTCCAGTCGATCTGCGCCTGGTCCGGCAGCTCCTCTTCCACCACCTGGTTGAGGAAGGCGATCGCATCGCCCATCCGATAGCCCGGCGCGAGGCCGGCCGAGACCGTGATCGCGCGCAGGCGGTTGAAGCGGTTGAGGCTGCCCGGCTCGGCGAGTTCACGCAGCGTCACGAGGTTCGACAACGGAACCAGCGCCCCGTCATGCGCCCTCACCTGGATCTGCGCGAGGTCGGCGGGCGAGGCACGCGCCGCGCGGTCGGCCTGGAGGATGACGTCGTACTCCTCGCCGTTCTGCACGAACGTGGTGACGCGCCGGCCGCCCATCATCGTCTCCAGCGCGCGGCCGATGTCGCCCACGCTCACGCCGAGGTCGGCCGCGCGCTGGCGATCGATGTCCACGCGCATCTGCGGGCGCGTCTCCTTGTAGTCGGAGTCGACCGAGAACAGCTGCGGGTTCTGCTCCATGCGCGCGATCACGCGGTCGCGCCACTGCGCGAGCTCGCCGTATTCCGGGCCGCCGAGCACGATCTGCAGCGGCTGGCCACGGCTGCGCACGAGGCCCGTCCGCACCTGCGGATTGGCGCGTACGCCCGTGAGCTGGCCGAGTTCCTTGCGCAGCTGGTCGACCACGTCGTCGGTGGCGACGTCGCGCTTGTCCCAGTCCTGCAGGAAGACGATCACCTGGCCGGTATGCATCTCCTCGCTCGCGCCGAAGCCGCCCGGCACGCGTGCATTCGCCCGCTGGATCGGCTTGTCCGACCCCGGCTCGCCGATATGCCGCGCCAGGATCTGCTCCACCTTCTGCACCTGCGGCACGGTGTAGTCGAAGCCCGCGCCCTCCGGGCCCTGCACCGAGACGAAGAACGAGCCGCGGTCCTCGGGCGGCGCGAGCTCCGACGGCACCAGCTTGAACAGCAGCGCGCTCGCCGCGAAGGCCGCGATCATCGCCGCGATGAACAGCCACGGATGGCCCACGCTCCGCGACAGCAGCCGGCTGTACCCCGTCGACATGCGCTCGAGCCCGCGATTGACCACGCGCGTCACCGGGTTGGACTTCTCCTCGCTGTGTGGCCGCACGAGCAGCGACGACATCATCGGCGTGAGCGTGAGCGCGACGAACGCGGAGATCGCGACCGCGCCCGCAAGGGCGACCGACAGCTCGCGGAACAGGCGTCCCGTGTTGCCTTCCATGAAGCCGATCGGCAGGAACACCGCCACCAGCACCGCCGTGGTCGCGATCACCGCGAACGCCACCTGGCGCGTGCCCCGCGAGGCGGCCACCAGCCGCGGCTCGCCGAGGTCCGCGCGGCGCTGGATGTTTTCCAGCACCACGATCGCGTCGTCCACCACCAGACCGATGCAGAGCACCAGCGCGAGCAGCGTCAGCAGGTTGATCGAATAGCCGAAGGCGTAGAGCGGGATGAAGGCCGCGATCAGGCAGACCGGCACCGTCACCGCCGGGATGAGCGCGGCGCGCAGACTGCCCAGGAACAGCCAGATCACCACCAGCACCAGGATGATCGCCTCGCCGAGCGTCCAGTACACGCGGTTGACCGCCGCCTCGATGAAGGTGGTGTTGTCGAAGGCGACGAAGATGCGCGTGCCCTGCGGCAGGCTGGGCTGGATCTCGCCGGCGAGCGCACGGACCGAGCGCGCCACGTCGAGCGCGTTCGCCTGCGAGGTCTTGACGATGCCCAGGCCGATGTTCGGCTCGCCGTTGCTGCGGAAGTACGCGCGGCGCTCGGCGCTGGTCAGTTCCACCTTTGCCACGTCGCCCAGGCGCACCACGTAGCCGGCCTCGCCGCGGGTGAGCGGGATCTGGGCGAAGTCCTGCGGCTGGCGGTAGCTGCGCTCCACGCGCAGCGTGAAGTCACGCGCCGGGCCCTCGATGCGTCCGGCCGGCAGCTCCACGTTCTCGGCGCGCAGGGCCGATTCGACGTCGTTCGCGGTGACCCCGCGCGCGGCCATCGCATCGCGGTCGAGCCAGATGCGCATCGCATAGCGCTGCTGGCCGCCGATGCGCACCTGCGCCACGCCGTCCACCGACGACAGCCGGTCGACCACGTAGCGCTCGGCGTAATCCGTCAGCTGCAACGTGTCCATCTGCGTGCTGGACATGTTGAGCCAGAGGATCGGGTCGGCATCGCTCTCGACCTTCTCCACCTGCGGCGGATCCGCCTCCTCGGGCAGCCGGTTCGTCACGCGGCTCACCGCGCTGCGCACATCGTTGGCGGCGGCCTCGATGTCGCGCTGGAGGGTGAACTCGATCGAGATCGAGGCACGCCCGTTGACACTGCGCGATTCGATCGTCTCGATGCCCTCGATGCCGGCGAGCGCGTCCTCCAGCACCTGGGTGATCCGGGTCTCGACGACTCCGGCCGACGCGCCGGGGTAGCTGACGTCCACGGAGACGATCGGCGGGTCGATGGCCGGCAGCTCGCGCAGCGTCAGCCGCATGAACGCCATGAAGCCCAGCACGATCAGCAGCAGGCTCATCACCGTCGCGAAGACGGGCCGCCGGATGGAGAGTTCGGACAGGCCCATGGCTCAGGCGTCCTGCGCGGCGCGGGCCGCGGCCCCGTCGCCCTTCGCTCCGCCTTCCTTGACCTTCTGCCCCGGCCGCAGCTTGCCGGTGCCGTCCACGACGATGCGCTCGCCCGCCTTGAGTCCCGAGAGCACCTCCACCTGCCCGCCGGCACGCGTACCCAGCTCGACGTCGGCGCGCTCGGCCTTGCCGTCCACCACGCGGTAGACGTAGGAATCGCTGCCCGCCTGCACCACGGCGATCTCCGGCACCAGCAGCGCCTGCCGCTCCGGTCGCCGCACGCGCACCTGCACCAGCATGCCGGGCTTGAGCGCGCGGTCGGCATTCGCGAACTCGCCGCGCACGGTCACCGCGCGCGTGGCGGGATCGACGCGCGCGTCCACCGTCGCGACCGTACCTTCAAAGGAGCGCCCCGGATACGCGGCGGCCGAGCCCTCGACGGCCTGCCCGGGCCCCACCTGCGCCAGCTGGGTCTCGGGCATGGGGAAGTCGACGTACACCCGCGAGAGATCGTCCAGCGTCGTGATCACCGTCCCCGGCGAGACCAGCGACCCCGGGCTCACCTGCCGCAGGCCGAGCACGCCCTCGAACGGGGCGCGGATCGTGCGGTCGGCGATCTGTGCGCGCACCTGCGCCATCCGCGCGCGGGCGGCATCGCGCGTCGCGCGCTGTGCGTCGAGCTGCGAGCGGGCGACCAGCTGCTGGGCGGACAGTTCGGCGAGCCGTCGGTACTGCCGATCGGCTTCGTTGGCGGCGGCGGCGGCCTCGTTGAGCGCGGCCTGCTCGGCCTGGCCGGAAAGCGTCACCAGCGGCGCACCGGCGCGCACGCTCTGGCCACTGTCGAAATGCACCGCCTGCACCTTCTCGCTCACGCTGGCCGTCACGGTCACCGATTCGCGGGCCCGGACGGTGCCGAGCGCCTGCAGCGTGTCGGCGAACGGCTGCATCCGCACGACCTGCATGGAGACGGTCGCGGGACGATCGCCACCGCCGGGGCCACCCGGGCCGCCCGGCCCGCCGCCGGTGGCCGCCTCCCGACCGCAGGCGGCGAGCAGTGAGGCGAGGAGACAAGCGGCGACGATGCGTCGACGTGGCATGGGCGACCGGCGAGGCGAGGGGGACTCTCGATTCTAGCCAGCGAGCCGGGGCGGGCCCGTGTCGATGGTCCTGCGCGATCGGCGGCGTGCGCACCGCAGCGTTGCAGCCGCGGGGTCAACCTGACGCATCCGCAGTCCTCGCACGGTCGTCGCAAACGAAGACGCCGGCCTCGCGGCCGGCGTCTTCGGCGACCAGGCGGCGAGGATCAGGCCGCCTGGGTCCACTGGCCGAGCGCGGCGAGGCCGTTGTCGCGCGCACGCGCGAACACGGTCTCCTGCGCCTTGGCGTAGTTCCCCTGCATGTCCTGCGCCCACAGCTTGAGCGCGGCCTGCTGCATGGCGCGGCCATAGGAGAACGACAGCGGCCACGGGTGCGGGCCGGCCTGGTTCATGAGGTCCAGGTGCGCGGTCGCGTCCTCGTCCGACTGGCCACCCGAGAGGAAGACGATGCCCGGCAGCGTGGCCGGCACGGTCGACTTCAGGCAGCGCAGGGTCGCCGCGGCGACTTCCTCGCGCGAGGCCTTCTCGGCCGACTCGGTGCCGTGGATGACCATCGAGGCCTTCAGGATCGTGCCCTCGAGCATCACGTTCTGCTCGTAGAGCGAGCCGAACAGCGAGCGCAGGACCACTTCCGTCACCTCGTAACAGGTGTCGATGTCGTGGCCGCCGTCCATGATCACTTCCGGCTCCACCATCGGCACGAGACCCTGCTCCTGGCAGAGCGCGGCGTAGCGGGCCAGCGCGTGGCTGTTGGCCTCGATCGCCGTGCCCGTCGGGATGTCCTCGCCGATGTTGATCACCGCGCGCCACTTCGCGAAGCGCGCGCCGAGGCGGTAGTACTCCTCCAGGCGCGCGCGCAGGCCGTCGAGGCCCTCGGTCACCACTTCGCCCGGGAAGCCTGCGAGCGGCTGCGGACCCTTGTCGACCTTGATGCCCGGGATGATCCCGTTGGCCATCATGAGCTGCGTGAACGGCGTGCCGTCCTTCGTGGCCTGACGGATCGTCTCGTCGAACAGGATCGCGCCCGAGATGTGCTGGCCGATGTTCGGCGCGCTGAGCAGCAGCTCGCGGTAGGCGCGGCGGTTCTCTTCCGTGTTCTCGATGCCGACGCCGGCGAAGCGCTTGGCGATCGTGGTCGTGGACTCGTCGATCGCGATGATGCCCTTGCCCGGGGCGACCATCGCCTGGGCGGTCTCGGCAAGCTGTTCGATGCTCATTCGGGGTCCGTGCGCAGGTGGGGGGCCGGCATTATACCGGCCGCTCTGCATACGATTTCAGGCCGCGTCGACGCGGTTTTCCGAGCTGATGGGCGGCGCATCGGCACTGTCGCCCACGGCGGCAGCGCCGTCCGGCATGTGCCTGATCCGCTCCGCGGGCGCCCATCGCGGACGCCCGCAGTCGCTCGCGGAACCCGGCCTCAGAGCTCGCCCAGCCCCTCGGCCTTGCCACCCGGCCCGATCTGCAGCAGGCGCAGCGTATTGGTCGCCCCGTGCTGCTGCATGATCTCGCCGCTGGTGAAGATGATGCGGTCGCCTTCGTCGAGCAGTCCCTGGTCGAAGAGGACCTTGGCCGCCGCACGCGCGGCCACGCCCGCGGTCATCCCGGTGCTCTGGAACGGCAGCGCGGTCACGTCGCGCATCAGCGCCATGCGCCGGCGGGCGGCCTCGTCGCTGGAGAGCGCGATGATCTGCGCGGGCGAGCGGAAGCGCGACAGGAAGCGCGGGGTCCCGCCGGATTCGGTGATCGCCACGATCGAGCGCACGCCGATGTGCTCGGAGAGGAACATCGCCGCCATCGCGATCGCCTGGTCCGCGCGGTCCAGGTTGCGCGGCGCCGCCTCGAAGTCGGTGTCGTGCGCGAACTGGCGCTCGGCGCCGAGGCAGATACGCGCCATCGCCTGCACGGCCTTGAGCGGGTACTTGCCCGCCGCCGTCTCCTGCGAGAGCATCACCGCGTCAGTGCCGTCGATGACGGAGTTGGCGACGTCGAGGACCTCGGCGCGCGTCGGGATCGGGCTGTCGACCATCGACTGCAGCATCTGCGTCGCGGTGATCACCACGCGGTTGCAGTGCAGCGCCTCGCGGATGATCTTCTTCTGCAGGCCGGGCAGCTCGGCATCGCCGATCTCCACGCCGAGGTCGCCACGCGCGACCATCACCACGTCGCTCGCCTCGACGATCTCGCGCAGGTTCTCGATGGCCTCCGCGCGCTCGATCTTCGAGACCAGCGCGGCGTTGCTGCCGGCCTCCTGCGCGATCCGGCGCGCATCGTGCATGTCCTGCGCGTTGCGGCAGAACGAGACGGCGATGAAGTCGACGCCGATCTGCGCGGCGACCTTGATGATCTCCTCGTCCTTCGGCGTCAGCGCGCCGAGCGAGAGGCCACCGCCCTGCTTGTTGAGGCCCTTGCGGTTGGACAGGACGCCATCGTTGAGCACGGTGGAGACGATGCGCTCGCCTTCCACGCGGTCGACCTGCATCTGCATCATGCCGTCGTCGAGCAGCAGCACGTCGCCTGCCGTGACGTCGCCCGGCAGGCCGAGGTAGCTCACGCCCACCTCGCGCGTGTTCCCGAGGGGCGCGTCGGCGCGCGCGACAAGGTCGAAGCGGTCGCCGGCCTTGAGCTCGACGCGGTCGTTCTCGAACTTCTCGATGCGGATCTTCGGGCCGGGCAGGTCGGCGAGGATGCCGACCTCGCGGCCCACCCGCGCCGCGGCCGCGCGCACCGCTTCCGCACGCGCGACCTGCGCGGACGGATCGCCGTGCGAGAAGTTCAGGCGCACGCAGTCGACGCCGGCGCGGAGGAGTTCGTCGAGCACGCCCGGCGCATCGGTGGCCGGGCCGAGGGTGGCGAGGATCTTGGTGCGGCGGGTCGGTTGGCTCATGCAGCGGCGGCTCCCTGTTCAGCCGCAGAACCTAGCACGCGCCGCGCGGGCGGCGCGTCGCATTCGATTTCAGTCGAGCAGCCGCAGCAGGTCTGCGGGCTCGAGCGCCAGTGCGTCCGCACCGGCCGTTCGAAGCTCCTCCTCGCTGCCGAAGCCCCACAGGACGCCGACGCCACGAAGGCCGTGAACGACCGCGCCCTCCATGTCCATGCGACGGTCCCCGACCATGACGCAGTCCGCCGGCTCGAGCCCGTGCCGGCGCAGGGCCTCGGCGACGATGTCACGCTTGTGCGCGAGGCGGCCGTCCGCACTGGCGCCCACCACGTCCTCGAAGCACCGGCCGTGCGGCAGGTGCGCGACGATCCGCCGCGCATGGGTCTCGTTCTTGGCGGTGACCACGATCAGCCGATGGCCGCGCGCGTGCAGTGCCTCGACCACGCGGCCGAGGCCCGAGTAGGCCTCGTGCTCCAGCCAGCCCACCTGCTCGTAGCGCTCGCGGTAGAGTCCCATCGCGTCCTCGACCCGCGCGATGCCCACGTGCGGTGCGAAGCTTTCGCGCAGCGGCGGGCCGATCCAGGTCAGCAGTTCCTCGTGCGCCGGCACCGGCACGTCGAGCGCGACCAGCGCGTGGGTCGCGCAGCGCGTGATGCCGGGCGAGGAGTCGACGAGCGTGCCGTCGAGGTCGAAGAACAGGGTCGCCACGTCAGGCGGCGCGCGCCTTCAGCGCCGCCACCGCGGGCAGCTCCTTGCCCTCGAGGAACTCGAGGAAGGCGCCGCCGCCGGTGGAGATGTAGCCCACGTCGGCCGCGATGCCGTACTTGTCCACGGCCGCCAGCGTGTCGCCGCCGCCGGCGATCGAGAATGCCTCGCTCGAGGCGATGGCGCGCGCCAGCGCCTCGGTGCCCTTGCCGAAGGCATCGAACTCGAAGACGCCGACCGGGCCGTTCCAGACGACGGTGCCGGCATCGCGGATCCGCTGCGCGTACTGCTCGGCGGTGCGCGGGCCGATGTCGAGGATCATGTCGTCCTCGCCGACCGCGTCGACGGCCTTCACCGTCGCCGACGCATCGGCCTTGAACTCCGGTGCGACGACGACGTCCACCGGCAGCGGGATCTCGGCGCCGCGCGCGCGAGCCTGCTCCATGATCGCCTTCGCGGTCTCGACGAGGTCGCGCTCGACCAGCGACCTGCCCACCCCGTGGCCCATCGCCGCGATGAAGGTGTTGGCGATTCCGCCGCCCACGATGAGCTGGTCGACGCGCGGGACGAGGTTGCCCAGCAGCTCGAGCTTGGTGCTGACCTTGCTTCCGGCGACGATCGCGAGCAGCGGGCGCGCCGGGTGCTCCAGCGCCTGGGCGAGCGCGTCGAGCTCGGCCATCAGCAGCGGGCCGCCGCAGGCGGTCGCCGCATGCCGGATGACGCCGTGCGTGGAGGCCTGCGCACGGTGCGCGGTGCCGAAGGCGTCCATGACGAAGACGTCGCACAGCGCGGCATAGGCCTTCGACAGGGCCTCGTCGTCGGCGCCCTCGCCGGGGTTCATGCGGCAGTTCTCGAGCATCACGATGCGGCCCGGCTGCACGTCGACGCCCCCGACCCAGTCGCGCACCAGCGGCACGTCAATGCCCAGCAGCTCCGACACGCGCCGTGCGACCGGGGCGAGCGAATCGGCCTCGCTGAAGACGCCCTCCTTCGGGCGGCCGAGGTGCGACGTCACCATCACCGCCGCACCCTTCTCCAGGGCCGCACGGAGCGTCGGCAACGCCGCGAGGATGCGCTGCTCGGACGTGATGCGGCCCTCGCTGATCGGCACGTTGAGGTCCTCGCGGATCAGAACGCGCTTGCCGGACAGGTCCAGATCGGTCATGCGGAGGATCGACATCGGAGGGGCCTCGGGTGGAAGGTGGGTCGGACGCGTCGGCGGCGCGAGCGCATGCGCGCGCACCGTGCCGCGCCGGATGCCGTGGCATCTGGACGCGCGGAGGGGCCGCATTGTCGCCGGCCGGCATGTCGATGCGAAGTGGCGGGCCCGGAAACGACGAAGCCCCGCATGCGCGGGGCTCCGGTCGCGACTGCAGCGACGCTCAGTCGCGGTAGCCGTCCTCGCCCGCGTCGTATTCGATCTTGATCAGCACGGCGCGGTCGGTGAAATCCGACTGCGTGGTGAAGACCAGGCGCCCCAGCCCCTTGTAGGCGCATTCCTGGCGCACCTTGTCGCCGCCGAAGTGGAACGGGATGAAGGACTTGCCGGTGATGTAGGAGCCGCACTCGGCGTCTTCCTGCCGGTCCTTGCCGACCACGTCGCGCACCTGGCGCAGCGACATGCCGATCTCGAGCTTCTGGAACGGGCTCCCTTCGATCTCGTGGCCGATGATCTCGCCCTCGACGTCGTCGCGGCCGACGACCTCGCGGCTCGGCGGCTCGTCGGCCTTCTTCTTCGCCGCCATGGCGGGCAGCGAGGCGGACGTCAGGACCGCCATCGCGCAGGCGACGGCGAGGATCTTGCTGGACATGGGCGCTCCTTGGGTTCCCCGGAATGGACGCTTTCGCGTGCCGGCAGTATCGAGAGCGGCCGTAGCCGCCGCAAGCCAGCCGATGGCACGGGGCGCCGTAGGAAAAATCCGATGCCCGAAACGACGAAGCCCCGCCGGAGCGGGGCTTCGCGGGCTGCGACGCCGGGGTCAGCCGCGGGCGACGACGCGTGCCATCTCGAGGCACTTGTTGGAGTAGCCCCACTCGTTGTCGTACCAGGCGACCAGCTTGACGAACGTCGGGTCGAGCGCGATGCCGGCCTCGGCATCGAAGATCGACGTGCGCGCATCGCCGCGGAAATCGGTGGCGACCACCTTGTCCTCGGTGTAGCCCAGCACGCCCTTCAGCGCACCTTCGCTCTGCGCCTTCATCTCGGCGCAGATCTCGGCGTAGGTCGCGGGGGCGTTCAGCTCGACGGTGAGATCGACCACCGAGACGTCGGAGGTCGGCACGCGGAAGCTCATGCCGGTGAGCTTCTTGTTGAGCTCGGGGATCACCACGCCGACGGCCTTCGCCGCGCCGGTGCTGGACGGGATGATGTTCTCGAGGATGCCGCGTCCGCCGCGCCAGTCCTTGTTGGACGGGCCGTCGACGGTCTTCTGCGTGGCGGTCGCCGCATGCACGGTGGTCATCAGGCCGCGCTTGATGCCCCACTTGTCGTTGAGCACCTTGGCGAGCGGCGCCAGGCAGTTCGTGGTGCACGAGGCATTGGAGATGATCGCCTCGCCCTTGTAGGTCTCGTGGTTCACGCCGTAGACGAACATCGGCGTGTCGTCCTTCGACGGGGCGGAGAGGATCACCTTCTTCGCGCCGGCATCCAGGTGCTTCTGCGCGGTGGCCTTGTCGAGGAACAGGCCCGTCGACTCGATGACGACGTCGGCGCCGACCTCGTCCCACTTCAGGTTCGCCGGATCGCGCTCCTGCGTGAGGCGGATCTTCCGGCCGTTGACGACGAGCGCGCCGTCCTCCACCGACACGTCGCCCTCGAAACGGCCGTGCACGGAGTCGTAGCGGAGCATGTAGGCGAGGTAGTCGGGCTCGAGCAGGTCGTTGATCGCGACGATCTGGATGTCGTCGCCGAAGTTCTGCACGGCCGAGCGCAGCACGTTGCGGCCGATGCGGCCGAAGCCGTTGATGCCTACCTTGATCGTCATGGGGAGCTCCTGCGTGGGGCCCGGCGGCGCCGGAAACAGGGCGACGATTCTACCAGCGCGCCGCCGCGTCCCCGAGCCCGGCGGGTGCGCGGCGCGCGCACCGCCCCGGAACGCGCCATGAGCCCGTGGGATCGGCCGCGTGCGGCGCATCCGCGACGACGACAGCGCCGGACTAGACTGGCGCATGCTCCGCGCCCTCGCCTTCCTCGTCGTGTTCGCCTGCTCGCCGCGTGCGATGGCCTGGGGCGAGCTCGGCCATCGCCTGGTGGGCGCGCTCGCCGAACAGGAACTCACGCCGGCTGCACGTCGCGAGGTGCAGGTCCTGCTCGCCGGCGAGCCCGATCCGACACTCCCCGGCGTGAGCGCATGGGCCGACCGCCTCCGGTCCGTCGATCCCGGCCTCGGCCGACGCAGCGCCCCGTGGCACTACGTCAACCTCGGCGAGGACGCGTGCGTCTACGAAGCCTCGCGCGATTGCCGGCGGGGCGACTGCATTCTCGGGGCGTTGAAGGCGCAGCTCGCGCTCCTCGGCGACCGGGGACGCACCGTGGAGGAACGGCGCCGCGCCCTCAAGTTCGTCGTGCACCTCGTCGGCGACGTCCACCAGCCGCTGCACGCGGCCTATGCGCGCGACAAGGGAGGCAACACCGTCCAGCTGCGCGTCCCGTCCGACTCGGGCGAGCGCGGCAGCAACCTGCATGCCTGGTGGGACAGCGGACTGGTCGCACGCACAGGCCTCGACGAGGCGGGCCTGCTCGCGCGGCTGCGCTCCATGCCCGTGGCGTTCGCGCGCGATGGCGGGGCGTCGCCCGACATTCCTGCCTGGGCGGAAGCATCGTGCCGGATCGCGGTGTCGCCGGGGTTCTATCCCGCGCGACGCCGCCTCGGCCCCGGCTACGAGGCGCGCTGGCTCCCCGTCGCCCTCGACCAGCTCAGGCGCGGGGGAACCCGCCTCGCGGGCGTACTGAACGCGGCCCTCGGCCCCTGATCCGCGCGCCCGGGCATTCCGGCATGGGCAAGGCGGCATGCGCCGTCGTACGCTAGGCCGGCGGCCCCGAGGGGCAGGCGTCGCACAGGGGATCCGATGGCCATCGAAGAGCGCGAGATCGGCATCAACGACGTGGCGATCGGCATGTTCATCTGCCGTCTGGACCGCCCGTGGACGGAGACGCCGTTCCCGCTGCAGGGCTTCCTGGTGCGAGACATCGAGCAGCTGCGCGTGCTCCGCGAGTTCTGCGCGCGCGTCTGGATCGACGTGCATCGCAGCCGGCCCGATACGGGGATGACCCTGCTGCGCCTCGAGCGCACTGGCGGCGTGCCTGCGCGCCCGCCCGCCCCGCCGCGCCCGCTGCACGACGCCCCGCGCGTGACCTACACCGACACCGCCACGCTCGACGAGGAACGCCCGGCGGCGGCAGCCGCGATCGACGACGCACGCCGCATCGGCAAGCGGCTCATCGACGACCTGCATGCCGGCCAGCCCGTCGTGCCGGAGGACGTCCGCGCCGCGGCCGAGCCGATCGTCGCGAGCGTGCTGCGCAATGCGGACGCCCTGTTCTGGGTGAACGCCCTCCGTGCGCACGATCCCTACAGCTACAGCCACGCGATCAACTGCAGCTCGCTCGCCGCCGCCTTCGGCCGGCACCTCGGCCTGCCGCGCGACCTCCTCGTCCGCGTGGCGTGCGGTGCGCTGCTGTTCGACATCGGCAAGACGCGCGTTCCCGAGGAGATCATCGGCCGCGCCGGGCCGCTCAATCCGCTGGAGATGGCGCGCGCCCGACGCCACGTCGAGCTCGGGCTGCAGATCCTCGACGAGAGCGGCGAGACCGACGCAATCGTGCGCGAGATGATGGCCGGGCATCACGAGCGCTTCGACGGCAGCGGCTACCCCGGGCGCCTGCGTGACGGGATGATCCCGGTCTATGCGCGCATCGCCGGCATCGTCGACAGTTTCGACGCGATGACGAGCGAGCGCCCCTACGCGCCGGCGTTGCCGCGTCACGACGCGCTCCAGGAGCTCTACCGCGGGCGCGACACGCTCTATCACGGCGAGCTGGTGGAACAGTTCATCAGCTGCCTCGGCGTCTATCCAACGGGCTCGCTGGTCGAACTCAACACGGGCGAGGTCGCCGTGGTGATGGCCCAGAACCCGAGCCGCCGCCTGCGCCCCCGCATCATGCTGCTGACCTACGCGGGCAAGCGCATGCGCGAGTCGTTCCGCACGGTCGACCTGATGGACCAGCCGCTCGACACCCCGCGCCTGGAGATCCGGCGGCCGGTCGCCCCCGGTGACTACGACATCGACCTGACCGGGCTGTACCTGTGAGGCGCACGGCGATCCTCGAGCGGCTGCACGCGCGCATCGCCGCGGCGGATGGGGTGTCGGCGGTCATGCTGGTGCGCCTGCAGCGCCTGCAGGAGTTCCGGCTGGTCCATGGATACGAGGCCAGCGACGCGATCGGCGATGCGGCCCACGCCCGGCTGCGCGACGTGCTGCGACCGGAGGACGAACTGGTCCAGGTATCGGAGAACGAGTTCATCGCCCTCCTCCCGCGCCTGCGCGATTCGCAGCACGCGCTGCTCGCGGGCGCACGTGTCGTCCGCGCATTCGAGGACCTGCTGGAGGTCGCCGGGCACTCGGTGCTGGCGCCGGTGGCGGTCGGCATCAGCATGCACCCGCTGCACGGGGACACGCCCCAGGACCTGCTGCGTCGCGCCGAGCTGGCACTGCGCGACGCCAAGCGGTCCACCGAACGATGCGCCCTGTTCGTGCCCGGCACCGAGCGCATGGCCGTGCCCTACGAGCACCTGCACGAAGCCCTGCGCAACAACGTGCTGGAGGCCCACTTCGAGCCGATCCTCGACCTCCGTCGCGGCATGATCGGGGGCTACGAGTCCCTCGCGCGCTGGACGGCGTCGGACCTCGGCCCCGTGCGGCCCGACGTCTTCATCCGCCTCGCCGAGGACACGGGGCTCATCGCCGAACTCACCCGATGGAGCCTCAATGCGTCGCTCCGGCACGTGGCGCGTGCACGGGCGTCGGGCGCTTCGATGCACGTCTCGATCAACGTCTCGCCCCGCGTGTTCGGCCAACGCGACATCGTCGCGCAGGTGACCAGTGCACTGAGCGTGTGGGAAGTCCCCGCGGAGGACGTGACGCTCGAGGTCACGGAGAGCGCGCTGATGGAGGACCCGCCGGCGAGCCTGCGCCTGCTCGCGAGGCTGCGCGAGGCGGGGCTGGGGATCGCGATCGACGACTTCGGCGCCGGCTACTCCTCGCTCGCCTACCTCAAGCAGTTCCCGGCGACGGAGCTGAAGATCGACCGCTCCTTCATCACGGACATGCGCAGCGACCCCCGTTCCGTGCGCGTGGTGCGTTCGATCATCGACCTGGGCCACCACCTCGAGGTCAAGGTGGTGGCGGAGGGCGTCGAGGACGCGGAGACGCTGCAGGTGCTGTACGCGCTCGGGTGCGACCGCGCCCAGGGCTACCACATCGGCCGCGCGGAGCCGGCCGACCATGTGGTCGACCGGCTGCGGGCACCGGCCTGAGTCAGCCGAGCGAGCGCGCGGCCTCGACCACGCGGTCGACGGTGAAGCCGAAGAACGGGAAGAGCTTCTCTGCCGGCGCGCTGGCGCCGAAGCCGTCCATGCCGACGATCGCGCCGTCCAGGCCCACGTACTTGAACCAGTAGTCGCGCGTGGCGGCCTCGATCGCGACGCGGCGGCGCACGTTCGACGGCAGCACCGACTCGCGGTAGGCGGCGTCCTGGCGGTCGAAGACGTCGGTGGACGGCATCGACACCACGCGAACGTTGCGACCTTCGCCGGCGAGCACCTCGGCGGCCTGCATCGCGAGCCCGACTTCCGAGCCGGTGGCGATCAGGATCAGGTCGGGTGTCCCGTCGGAGTCGCGCAGCACGTAGCCGCCACGGGCGATGTCGGCGAGCTGCCGCGCATCACGCGCCTGATGCGGCAGGTTCTGGCGCGAGAAGACGAGGCACGCCGGGCCGTCGTTGCGGGTGATCGCGGCCTTCCACGCGACCGCGGACTCCACCGCGTCGCACGGGCGCCAGACATCGTTGTGCGGGATGTAGCGCAGCGATGCGAGGTGCTCGATCGGCTGGTGAGTCGGCCCGTCCTCACCGAGGCCGATGGAGTCGTGCGTGTAGACGTGCAGCACGTGCGCGCCCATGAGCGCCGACATGCGCACGGCGTTGCGCGCGTAGTCGCTGAAGACGAGGAAGGTCGCGTCGTACGGGATGAAGCCGCCGTGCAGCTCGAGGCCGTTGCAGATCGCGCTCATCGCGAACTCGCGCACGCCGAAGTAGATGTAGTTGGCGTTGGGATCGTCGGTGGCGACCGATTTGCTGCCCTTCCACAGCGTGAGGTTGGAGTGCGCGAGGTCGGCCGAGCCGCCGATCAGCTCCGGCAGCAGCGGTGCGAACGCTTCGATCGCCATCTGCGAGGCCTTGCGCGAGGCGACGACCGGGCCGTCGGCCTGCAGCTTGGCGATGTAGGCATCGGCCTGCGCGATGAAGTCGGCCGGCAACTCGCCGCGCATGCGGCGGGTGAACTCGGCAGCCTCCGTCGGGTACCGCGCGGCATACGCCTGGAACAGGCGCTCCCATTCGGATTCACGCAGCGCGCCGGCATCGTTCGCGCGCCAGGCGTGGGCGATCTCGGCGGGGATCTCGAAGTCGCCGCCGCTCCAGCCCAGCTGCGCGCGCGTGGCCGCGATCTCGTCCTTGCCCAGCGGCGCACCGTGGCTCGACTCCTTGCCCGCCTTCGCCGGCGAGCCGTAGCCGATCGTCGTGCGGCAGCAGATGAGCGTCGGGCGGTCGGTGGAGCGCGTGGACTGCTCGATCGCCGCGCGGATCGCGCCGGCGTCGTGCCCGTCCACGCCGCGGATCACGTTCCAGCCATAGGCCTCGAAGCGCGCCGGCGTGTCGTCGGTGAACCAGCCGTCGGTGTTGCCGTCGATGGAGATCCTATTGTCGTCCCAGAACGCGACCAGCTTGCCGAGGCCCCAGGTGCCCGCGAGCGAGGCGGCCTCGTGCGAGATGCCCTCCATCAGACAGCCGTCGCCCATGAAGACCCAGGTTCGATGGTCGACGATCGGGAAGCCCTCGCGATTGAACCGCTGCGCGAGCAGCTTCTCGGCCAACGCCAGGCCGACCGCATTGGCGAATCCCTGGCCGAGCGGGCCGGTCGTCGTCTCCACGCCCGGCGTCATGAAGTTCTCGGGGTGGCCCGGCGTCTTGCTTTCGAGCTGGCGGAACGCCTTGAGGTCGTCGATCGAGAGGTCGTACCCGGCGAGGTGAAGCAGCGCGTACTGCAGCATCGAGCCATGGCCGTTCGACAGGATGAAGCGGTCGCGGTCGAGCCAGCCGGGGTTGCCCGGGTTGTGCTTGAGGAAGTCGTTCCAGAGCACCTCGGCGATGTCGGCCATGCCCATGGGCATGCCCGGATGACCGGAATTGGCCGCCTGGACGGCGTCCATGGCGAGGATGCGGATGGCGTTGGCGAGGTCGCGACGGGTCGGCGTGGTCATCGGGCGTGGAATTCCGGGATCACCGGAGCGGGCGGCGGGAGCCCGCTATTGTCCCACGAGCCCCCATCGCCCGCCGCGGCTGCCTCGGGCGTCAGGCGCCCGAGTCGCGGATCACGGCGCAGACGCTCGCGCGCACGGCGTCGGCGCTGAGCGCCTTGGTCGGGGGCGACTTGATCGTCGAGGTGACCTTGCTGCCCTTGCCCGCGGGTTCGACCAGCACCGTGAAGGTCAGGGCCATCGGCTTGCCGTCGCTCATCGAGGCCTGCTCGGCGGTGAGCATCATCAGGTCCTTGTCGACATTCACGACCTTCAGGCCCGACTTCGCGAAGCCCACCTGCAGGCTGCGGAACGTCGCCGCCGGGGCCTTGGCCGGGTGCACGCCCCAGCTGGAGAAGGTGCGCCCGGCGAAGTAGCTGCCGTCCTGGCGGTAGTTGGCCTCGCACTGGGCCTGTGCATCGGGCGTGGCCCAGGCAGCTGCGGGCAGGCACATGACGGCCGCCAGCGCAGCCGCGATCGACATCCTCATCGGGGTTCTCCTCGTGCACGCGGCCCCCATGGCCGCGTCGACCGCGCGAGGGTGCACGCCCGCTACGCCACGCGCTATCGGACTTTTCCGATAGCTCAGGTCGCGACGCGGGCGGGCTCGGAGGCCGGCACGTCCTCGCCACTCGAAACCACCGTCGCCGCGACGAGGTCGCCGGTGACGTTGAGCGTGGTGCGGCACATGTCGAGGAAGCGGTCGACGCCGAGGATCAGCCCGATGCCCATCGGATCGATGCCGACCATCGCGCAGATCAACGCCACCACCGGCAGGCTGCCGGCCGGCACGCCCGCGGTGCCGATGCCGCCGAGGATGCAGACGAACATGACCGTCGCCTGCTGCGCGAGCGTGAGCTCGATGCCGAAGAACTGGGCGAGGAACAGCACCGTCACGCCCTCGAACAGCGCGGTGCCGTTCTGGTTGGCGGTGGCGCCGACGGTGAGCACGAAGCGCGAGATGCGCGGCGGCAGCCGCAGCTTGTCCTCCGCCACGCGCAGCGCGGTGGGCAGCGTGGCGTTGGACGAGGCGGTCGAGAAGGCCATCAGCATGGCCTCCTGCGAATTGCGGAAGAAGCGCAGCGGCGAGTAGCCCGCCAGCAGCTTCAGCGCCAGCGGGTACGTCACGAACATGTGCAGCGACAGCGCCAGCACCACCACGCCGACGAAGGCACCGAGCCGCGCGAGCAGGTCCCAGCCGAACAGCGCGGCGAGGTTGAACATGAAACAGAACACTGCGATCGGCGCGAGGCGGATCACCAGGCCGATCAGGCGCATGGAGACGTCGAACAGGCCCTCGATGCCGCGCTTGAGCGACTCCGCGGCCGGGGTACGCGTGAGGACCAGGCCGATGCCGAGGAACAGCGCGAAGAACATCACCGCGAGGATGGTGTTGTCGGCTGCGGCCTTGATCACGTTGTCCGGCACGATGCCGAGGAGCATGTCCATGCCCGTCGGCGAGGTGGTGCTCGTGCCGACGATGGCGGTGGCACGCTCGCTCCCTTCGGCGAGCATGCGCGCGGCGACGTCGCGGTCGACGCCCACGCCGGGCTTCAGCCAGTTCACGAGCACCAGGCCGATCAGGACGGCGATGGCGGAGACGATCACGGTGTAGGCGAGCGTCTTCCAGCCCACGCGGCCGAGCGAGCGGACGTCGCCCATCTCCGCCACGCCGACCACGAGCGCCGAGAACAGCAGCGGCAGCACGAGCATGAAGATGAGCTTGAGGAACAGCGTGCCCGCCGGCTGCGTGACGTACTTCGTCAACGCCTGCACCCACGCGGCGTCCGGGCCGGACACGTAGTGCGCGACGAGCCCGAGCAGCAGGCCCGCGACGAAGCCGATCAGCATCTTCCAGTGCAGCGGCATCGGCCCGCGCGTCGAGGGCGTCGATGGAGCGGTGCGCGCGGCGTCGGACATGTGGGGCTCTCCGGAATCGGAGGCAGAGGGTAGCAAACGGCCGCGGCGTCCTTAGCGCGTGGGATACAGCGGCGGCAGCGGCTCGGGTGTCCGCGCGGGCTGCGCGCGCCAGCGCGGGCCGCGCGCGAAGGCCGCCCGCAGCCGGGCGCGGGCATCGACCGGGTCGCCGGTGCTCCATCGCGCTGCCTGCAGCGCGAGGACCGCATCGCGCTGGTCATTCTCGGCGAGCGCATCGGCGAGGGCCGCGAGGTCACCGCCGTTGGGCGTGGCCGCGCGCAGCGCCGCCTCGATGTCACCGAGGTCGCCCATCGCGAGCGCGCGCTGGAGCGAAATGCCGGATTCGCGCGCCTGCACGTCGCCGACCGCGAGGGGCGCCGCGGTCGGGTGCCGCCGACGGCGCAGCAGGCCCCAGGCCACCAGGCCGACCGCGGTGAGCATCGCCACGAGCCACGGCACGTAGCGCGGCCACCTCGCCGGCGACGGGATACCCGTGGGCAGGCCCGGTGTGTCGGCCGCCGGCGCAGCGTCATCCGTGGTGAGCCCGGGCTTCGCCTCGAGCTCCACCGGGGGCATGCGCGTGATGCGTGCGCGTCCGGCGCGCACGTCCCACCAGGCGAGCTGCGGCCCCTCGATCCGCAGTCGCCCCTCGCGGGTCGGCACGACCGCGTACCGGCGCGTCAGGCTCACGCGCGGGCGCCCGTCGACCACGGCCTCGTCCACCTGCGCGGTCTCGGCGAACACCTGCGCGCCCTCGGGCGCCGGCATGTCGAGCGCGGGCATCTGCGCGCGGCCGGCGCCGTCGGCGAGCACGCGCACGACGAACGTCGCCGCTTCGCCCACGCGCGCGGCCTGGGGTCGCTCGAGGTATTCCATCGTCGCCGCATGCAGCGGAAGCCACGGCGACGGTGCGCCCGGCGGGATGGGGCGCACCGCCAGAACCCGCGGTGCGGCGCGTGCGCGCAGGTCCACCTGGCCGTCGCCGAAGAGGCGGTCGAAGACGTTGCCGACCGCCCGACCCTCGAAGCGCGCCGGCGGCATCGCGAGTTCGCCGCTACGCTCGGGCACGAGCAGGTAGCGGCGCTCGATCACCTGGTACGTCCTCCCACCGACGTCGCGGCGGTACTGCACGTCGTCGCCGATGCGCTGGAGGCTCGCGCCGTCCGGCGCATCCTGGTCGAGTCGTCCGGATACGAGCGGCGGCAGCGCATACAGGCGCACCGTCCAGCCCACCGACTGCTGGACGTAGGGATCCTGGTCGTCGGCTTCGCTCTCGATGAAGACGTCGCGCCCACCGGCCTGCGGCGCCCGCGGTGCTGCCGGGGCGGTCACCATCAACGAGAGCGGTGCGGTGCGCATGCCGCCGACGCGGAGCGCCGGAATGGCGAGCAGGCCGGTCCGGCGCGGGCGAAGCACCACGCCGTGGACGCTCCGCGCCTGCATGCGGCCGCCCGTCCACGCGAACTGCTGGCGCGAGACGTGCCCGCTCAGGTCGAACTCGGCGAGCAACGGCGCATAGTCGGGCGTCGCATTGCCGGTGGACTCGATGTTGAGCGTCGCGGTCTCGCCGAGCTCGATCCGGTCGCGGTCCAGCCATGCGCGCACCTGGGCCTGGGCGGGAGCCGCGACGAGCAGCCCCAGCAGGACGAGCGCCCGGAGCAGGCCGCCGGCGGTCATTCCCAGCCGCCTTCGCGCTGGCGCCGCGCATGCTCGAGCCGGAACTTCTCGCGTAGCAGGCTGCCGGGCTCGTCGGGGATGCGCCGCAGCGCGGCATCGTTGGACAGCTGGCGCTCGCGCTGCTCCGCGGAGCGCTGTGATTCCTGTGGCTGGCGCCCCTGTGCACGCGCCTGGGCCTGCTCGGCGCGCGACCGCTGCATCGCGCTCTCCATGCGTTGCCGTTGCGCCGCATCCGCGCGCGCCTGCGCGGCCGGATCGGGTGGCGCCTGCTGCTGGCGCCCCTGCCCACCGCGGGACGCGCCATCGCCGTCGTTGCGCGGGCGTCGACGCGACTGGCTGTCGCCTCGATCCGAGGCACCTCCGCGCCGGTCGTTCGATTCGTCGCCTTCGCCCGTTCCTTGGCGCTGCAACGCGCGCAGCACCGTCGCGCGGTTCGCGACCGCGTCGCTCATCGACGGCGCGCGTCGCAGGGCCTCGTCGTATGCCTCGACGGCCTCCTCGAGGCGGCCGTCGCGCGCGAGCGCATTGCCGCGGTTGTAGTGCGCCACGGCGGCATCGCTGCGCGAGAACAGCGCGGCCGCGCGGTCGTAGTCGCCGCGGCGGTAGGCCTCGACCCCGTCGACGATGTCGGCGTGCGCCTTCTGGTCCGGGCGTCGCCACGCATCCGCTGCGGGCGCGCGCATCGGCCAAGCCACGAAGGCCAGCACCAGAACGGCGACCGCGGGACGCGCCGGCCTGAGCCACGCGAGCAGCACCAGCAGCATCAGGGGCGGGATGAGCCAGTAACCATCATCCTGGCGGACGGCGGCGCGGCCCTGTCCTCCTGCGACGCCACCCTGCCCGGGCGCAACGAATGCGCGCTCGTCGCCATCGCCGAGGCGCGCATAGCGACCGCCCCCGGCACGTGCGAGGCCACGGAGTGCGCCTTCATCGAGGGCGACACGCGCCTGCGCGCCGCCCGACGTCTGTACATCGGCGCCGCGCAGCGTGCCCAGGCCGATCGTCGAGACCGTGTAGCCCGCGCCGCGAGCCGCCGCCGCCGCGCGCTGCGCAGCGGCGTCGACGCGATCGGTCATCAGGACGATGTGGCCGCGCTCGTACCCGCCGCGCCGCATCAGTTCGCGCGACCATGCGATCGCGCGATCGGCCGCCTGTCCGTCCACCGGCATGATGTCCGGCTGCAGGGCGTCGAGGAACAGCTCGATGTTGGCCACGTCCTCGGTGAGCGGCGTGACGGTGAAGGCATCGCCGGCGTAGGCCACGAGCGCGATCGGGCCGCCCGGATGCCGCTGCAGGCGCTGCGCGATGCGTGCGCGCATCTGCGCGAGCCGGCTCGGTGGCAGGTCCGCCGCCAGCGACGCGCTCGAGAGGTCCGCGGCGATCACCGTCGGAACGCGCGTCTGCCACAGCGGTTGCGGGCGTGACCGCCAGCTCGGCCCGGCGAGCGCGAGCACCGCGATGACGAATGCGGCGGCGGACAGCCAGGCGCCCGCGTTCCGTCGGCGCGTGCCACGGTCGAGCAGATGCGGGAGCAGGTGCGGGTCGATCGCACGTCGCCAGTCCTCCGCCCGGCGCGCGATGCGGCCTGCCAGCAGTGCGAGCAGCGGCAGGGCGAGCAGCGCGAGCAGCCAGCCCGGCCGCAGGAAGGAGAAATCGCCCGGGCTCATCGCCGCCTCCACCAGGCCCCGGCCGCGCCGGCGAGAACCGTCGCGAGGGCGAGCCCGAGCGGTACCCAGTACCGCTCGATGCGCGGCCGCACCGCGCGGCCGGCGCGTGCCACGGGCTCGATGCGGTCGATCTCCGCGTAGATGCCCGCGAGTGCTGCGGTGTCCTTCGCACGGAAGAAGCGACCGCCGGTGATCGCCGCGACGTCGCGCAGGACCGTGGGATCGGCGTAGTCGCCGCCGGGCATCGGCAGGCGCAGGCCGAACAGCGACATCGTGCCGTCGCCGCCGAAGGCGACGGTATGGATGCGCACGCCCTCGTCCGCCGCGATGCGTGCGGCCTTGATCGGATCGAGCGTGCCGGCGGTGTTCACCCCGTCGGTGAGCAGTACGAGCACGCGCTGGCCGCTCTCCTGCTCGCGGAGCCGGCGCGTCGCGAGGCCGATCGCGTCGCCGATCGCCGTCTCCTGCCCCGCCAGGCCGACGACGCTGTCGCCGAGCTGCTCGCGCACCGTCTCGCGGTCGGCCGTCGGCGGCGTGAGCACATAGGCCTCTCGCCCGAACACCACGAGGCTCAGGCGATCGCCGGCGCGGCGGTCGATGAAATCCGAGAGCACGGCCTTGGCCGCCGTGAGGCGGTCGACGATGGCGCCACCGAGCTCCATGTCCGGCTCGCTCATGCTCCCGGAGAGGTCGAGCGCGAGCGTGAGGTCGCGTCCCTGCACCGGCGGTTGCACGGGATCGCCGAGCTGCTGCGGCCGAGCCGCCGCGAGGCAGAGCAGCGCCCATACCAGCGCGGCGACGAGGCCCGGGCGGGCGGGCGGCGCGGCGCCACGCACGCCGGACACCACCTGGGCGATCCGGCCCGCGATGGGCAGGCGCAGCGCCTCGCCCGCACCGGCATCCCCGCGCCATCGCGCGAGCAGCCATGGCAGCGGCGCCGCGAGGAGCCATCCGGGCCAGGCGAACATCGTGGCCATCTCGCGCAGCGCGTCGATCATCCGCGCAACCTGAAGTCGGCGAATCGATCGCGCGCGACGGCGAGCGCAGCCTCGGCCTCCACCGGATCGACGTCGGGTCGGAATGGGCCGTCGAGCAGCAGGCGCCCGGCGCCGCTCAGGAAGGCGCCATCCCCGCGATCGAGGAAGCCGAGCCACGCCTCTCCGTCGAGGCGGTCGGCTTCGGGATGTCGCGTCCGCGCGGCGCGGCGCAGCAACTCCGAAGCGAGCGCGAGCCGCTCCACCGGCGCCACGGATCGCGCGACCTGCGCATCGAACCATGCCGTCGCGCGGCGGCGCCGTCGGCGGCCGCGCGCACCGTGGAAGCGCCAGGCCAGGACCGCCGCGACGACCAGCGCCAAGGCGATCCACCACCCCGGCGCGGGCGGCCACCACGGCGGCGCGGGCGGGACGTGCACGTCGCGAAGCACCAGGCCCGACATCAGGCCACCTGCGGCACGGGGCCGCGCAATGCGCCCAGGCAGGCGTCCGTCGGCTGGTCCGTCGACAGGGCGACGACGCGCAGCCCGCGCGCCGGGAGGTCACGTACCGCGTGGCGCAGCGGCGCGGCAAAGGCGTCGAGCCATCGCTGGCGGACGAGATTCGTGTCGAGCGGCACCTCCACCCGTCCGGCATCCACCGCGAACGGCAGCCTCGCGCGCGGCGGATCGAGTTCGATCGGATCGGCGAGCAGCACGACCACGACTTCGTGGTGGCGGGCGAGCGCGGTCCACCGGTACGCCGGGATCGGTTCGAGGCTCGACGGATCGGCGAGCACGACGAGACGCGCACCGGGGCGCATGAGGCGTTGCGCGTGCTCGAGCGCATCCGGCAGGCCCGCGTCGTCATCCGGGCGCTGCGTGTACCAGCGGCGCAGCGCGTCGATCACGCGCAGGGCGCCGCGCGGACCACCTGCCGGCGGGATCGGCGCTTCGCGCGGCGCGCCGCGCAGGGCCGCGATGCGATCACCATCGCCGACCGCGGCCCACGCCGCGAGCGCACCCGCCCGCGCGGCCTGCACCGACTTGAACCTCACGCGCGTACCGAAATACAGCGCCGGCGCGGTGTCTGCGACGAGCAGCGTCAGCCGCTCGCGCTCGGCATGGAAGACCTTCGTATGAGGACGGCCGGTGCGCGCGGTGAGGCGCCAGTCGACATGACGCGCATCGTCGCCGACGGTGTACTCGCGCGACTCCGCATACTCCATGCCCCGCCCGCGCAGCGCGGATGGCGCCACGCCGGCGTGCGCGGCCCGGACGCGCCGTGCCGCGCGCGGTCGCGCCGCCACCGTACGCATCGCGACGAGCTCTTCCAGCGTCGGCACGACGCCCTCGCTCATCGATACCTCGTCCCGGGCCACGGCCGTCCCCGCCGCCTCAAGGCAGCGGCACCCTCGCGAGCAGCTCGTCCACCAGCCGCGCGCCGTCCCAGCCTTCGGCCGTCGCCTCGAAGCTCGGAAGCACGCGGTGGCGCAGGACGTCCGGCGCGATGCTCCGCACGTCGTCGGGCGTCACGAAGTCGCGGCCCGCCAGCCACGCGTGCGCCCGCGCGCATCGCTCGAGCGCGATCGACCCGCGCGGGCTCGCGCCCCAGGCGATCCGCCGTCCGAGGTCCGCGTCGTAGCGCCGTGCGTCGCGCGAGGCCAGCACCAGCTCGACCAGGTAACGCTCCACCGCCGGGGCGACGTGGATGGACAGCGCGGCCCGGCGCGCCGCGAAGACGTCGGCCAGCGCGATCCGGCCGGGCGCATCGCGTGCCGTGTCACCGGACGCGTCGTCCGCCAGTGCGGCGCGAGCGCGCTCGCGCGCGAGCCGCAGGATCTCGGCTTCGGTCGAGGCCTCCGGATAGCCGATCCGCACGTGCATCAGGAAGCGGTCGAGCTGGGCCTCCGGCAACGGGAAGGTGCCTTCCTGCTCGATCGGATTCTGCGTGGCCATCACCAGGAACAGCGGCGGCAGCGCGTACGTCGCGCGTCCGACCGTCACCTGCCGTTCGCCCATCGCCTCCAGCAGCGCCGACTGCACCTTCGCCGGCGCCCGATTGATCTCATCCGCCAGGAGCAGGTGGTGGAAGATCGGTCCAGGCTGGAACTCGAAGCGTCCGTCCTGCGGACGCCAGACCTCGGTTCCGGTGAGGTCGGCAGGAAGCAGGTCCGGAGTGAACTGCACGCGCGCGAAGTCGGCTTCCAGCCGCGCGGCGAGCGCGCGGATCGCGCTCGTCTTCGCGAGGCCCGGCGCGCCCTCGACGAGCAGGTGGCCGTCGGCGAGCAGTGCGACGAGCAGGCGCTCGACGAGCACCGCCTGCCCGACGATCTCGCCGGCCAGTGCGTCCCGCAATCCGGTGAAAAGCCCGTGCAGCCTTCCCGTGTCCTCGGCGTCCATCCCACCCCCGCATAGTCGACGACGCATTCTGACCCGATGGCGCCGGGCGAGTTCAACAGGCCCTTCACAGGCGTCCAAACGACGACGGGGCCCGAAGGCCCCGTCGACTCGGATCGCCGCGCGTCAGCGCTGGGCGACCTTCAGCACCTTCGGCGTCACGAAGATCAGGAGCTCCGCCTTCTGCTTCGAGCGGCTCTTGTTCTTGAAGAGATTGCCGAGGAAGGGGATCTCCGCCAGGAACGGCACCTTGCGCAGGTCGTTGCTGTCGCGGAATTCATAGACGCCGCCGATGACGACCGTCTGACCGTCTTCGACCAGCACCGCGGTGTTCACCTCCCGCTTGCTGATCTGCGGCACGTCGCCGATCGACGTGTCGATGAAGCCCTCGACCTCGTCCTTCTTGACGGCCATGTTCAGGAACACGCGGCCGTCGTTGGTGATCGTCGGCGTGACTCGCATCTGGAGGACGACGTCCTTGAACTGGACGCTGGGCGTCGGAGGGCCGCCAGCCGTCGCCGGTTGAATCGTCACGTAGCCGACCTCCTGCCCCTGCGTGATCACGGCCTCACGCTGGTTGCTGGTGACCACGCGTGGATTTGAAATTACCTCACCGCGGCCCTCTTCCTGCAGGGCTGACAGCTCCACGTCGAGCAGGTACCCGGCATTGAGGATGGACAGCGCGAGCGAGCCCGCGGGATTCGCGGCGCCCAGGTTGGACATCAGCCCACGCGTGATCGCGGCACTCTGCAGCACCGGCACCACCGGCAGGGTTCCGTTCCCCGGATCAGCGTTGTACGCGGTAAGGTCGCGCTGGTACTGGTTGATGAGCTGCTGGTTGGTCCGAGCAGTCGCCGCCTGCGAGTTGCGATTGGCGGTATTGGTCTCCAAATCGCCACTGAAGTAGACATTGTCGTTGCTGCCGCTCACACCGAAGCGGGCACCGAGCTCGCGCGCGAAGTTTTCGGTCGCGATCACGACGCGGGCCTCGATAACCACTTGGTCGACCGGGCGATCGATCACGCGGATGAGTTCCTTCATCTGCGCGACCTTCTTCGGGATGTCGCTGATCATGAGCGTGTTGGTGCGCTCATCGGCAACGAGACGGCCCCGCGGAGAGAGGAAACCGGTGTCATTGCTGCTCGACCCGCCCGAGCCGCCACCACTGCCAGCGGCGCCCGCGCCACCTCCCACGCCCTTGGCTTCCGTCAACGCCTTATAGATCTGCGCGGCGTTGTGGTAGTTGATCTGCACGTATTCGGTGACCAGGTCCGTGCGGTTGTCGATCGCGATCCGCGCGTCCTCGCGGTCCTGCTCGTACTTCGCGATCTCCGACTGCGGGGCGACCCACACGACGTTGCCGTTGCGACGCTTATCGAGGCTCTTCGCCTGCAGGACGATGTCGAGCGCCTGGTCCCACGGGACATTGATCAGGCGCAGGGTGACATTGCCCTGGACGGTGTCGGCCGCGACGATGTTGAGCCCCGACTCCTCGGCGATCAGCTGGAGGACCGTGCGCACCGGCACGTCCTGGAAGTTGAACGTGACCGGCTTGCCGCTGTAGCGCGCGCCGGCGTTCGCGGCGGCGACCTGCGTGGCCGCCGCCTGGACGGCACCGGTCGCGCCCATCGCGCGGGTCGCCGGTGCCTTCGGCATGATCTCGACGATGTACTCGCGGCCCGTCTGGTACGCCATCGAATCGAAGGCGCCCGCCGTGTCGAGCACGAGCTGTGTACCGCCGCCGGAGGCACGCGGGCTGACCCGGCGCACCGGCGTGGCGAAGTCGGTCACGTCGAGCGTCTTGCCGAGGTTCGCCGGCAGGCTCGCATTGCCCACGTCGACGACGACCGAGGTGCCCTGCTTGCGCAGATCCGGCACGGCGCCTTCGCCGGAGAAGCGGACGATCAGGCGGCCGGAGCCGTCCTGGCCGCGCTTGAAGTCGATGGCATCGACCGAGACCACGCCCGGCAGCTGCTTGCCCGGGTCGAGGCTCGGCACCGGCGCGACGACGGGAGCAGCGGACTGCGGCGCGGCGTGCAGTCCGCTCATCGCGGCGAGCAGGCCGACAGCGAGTCCCGCGGAACGGGCTCCCAGCAACGAGGGGCGTGCCGTCCTTCCGGTCTTGGCGTTGAATGCGGTCATGTTGCGATTCCCCTCAGCTTATTGTTCGTCGAGTGCCACAGTCGCGGGGCGTTCCAGCCAGCCGCCCGCCCCATCGGGCACCAGCTCCACGAGTTCGATGCGATCCTCGGTGATCGCGGTGACGCGTCCGTCCGACTGGCCCATGTAGACGCCGGGACGCACGCGGTAGGTGACCTTGTCCGGCGCCATGACGAGCGCAACGAGGCCGGCCCCGCGCCCCAGCGTGCCCACCATGTCGAGGCTGTCGAGTGGGAAGGCCTCGAGCGGTTGCTTGCGGCGCGCGGCGTCGGGCCGCAGCCCCGAGCCGCCCTCGTCGGTGAACGCGCGGCTGAAGGGATCACGCAGCCCCTGGGCGGCATATTCGAAGGTCTCGAACTGCTGCATCACGGGCAGGGGCTCCAGCGGAGGCGCCGGCTTGGCGCGCACCTCGGCGACCCATTTCTCGAGATTGGGCGCCTCGCCCGGCGTGCTCGTCACGCCGCGGGCGCAGCCGCCCAGCACCACGACGCCGATGCAGAGGATCAACGGGATACGGTACGCGGTGCCCGCCATGTCAGGCTCCTCCCTGCGCGGCGGCCTGCGCCGGTGCCGCCTGGCCCGGTGCCTGCGCGGCCTTCTGTTGCTCGGCCACTTCCTCTTCGTCGAGGTAGCGATACGTCTTGACGGTGCCCGACAGCTCGAGCGCGCTCGAATCGGCGGTGATCACCGCGGGCTGGCCGCCGTTGGCCGAGCCCTTCGGCTTCAGCGAGATGTCGTGCATGGTCATGATGACCACGCGCGGCAGCGACGCGACGCCGCTCACGAAGGCGCCGAACTGGTGGTACGAGCCCACCATGCGCAGCGCGATCGGCTTCTCGGCATAGAAGTCCTTCGGCTGCTCCGGTTCCGGCTGGAACAGCTCGTTGGTGATTCCGGTGGCGAGCGCGGTCTGCGAGATGTCGACGATCAGGTCGGGCATCTCGTTCTTGCTCGGCAGCTGGCGGAGCATCTGCTGCAGCTGCGCTTCCATCTGGACCAGCTGCTGCTTGAGCGCATTGAGGTTTGCGGCCTGCCCTTGCTTCTTCTCGAAGTCCGCGCGCAGCTCGCTCTCGCGACGCTCCAGCGACTCCAGCTCCGCCGTCTTGTCGCTGATGAAGAGGTACCAGGCGAGCCCGATGATCAACAGGCCGACGAAGGCGCAGAAGACGATCTTCGCCTGCTGTGGCCAGGAGCCGATGTTGTTGAAATCCAGGTTCTTGAGATCGACCTTCTTGCTCACGAGGCGGCTCCTTGCGTGGCGGGCGCAGCCGGCGTGGTCGTGGCAGGCGCCGCGGCAGGCGACACTCCGCCCGCGGGTGCGGCGTCGGGCAGCCCGTCGCCATCCTCGTCACGCGGCGCGTTCGGGTTGGCGAGCGTGACCTGGAGCTTGAACTCGTACGGCAGCCCCTTGTCCTCGCCCTTCGCCTCGATGATCGAGAGCTCCGGGTTGGTCATCCAGCCCGAACCCTCGAGGTTGCGCATGTAGGTCGAGACGCGTGCGTTGGACTGCGACCGTCCTTCGAGCGTGAGCAGCTGGTCGTCCTGCTTGATCGAGGTGAGCACCACGCCGTCGGGGATGGTGCGGACCAGCGAGTCGAACAGGTGGACCATCTGCGAGCGGCTGGCCTGCAGCTTCTCGATGACTTCCTTGCGCGCGAGCAGACGCCCCTTGGTCTTCTCGAGTTCCTCGATCTCCTTGATCTGGGCATCGACCTTCTTGATCTCGCCCTCGACGAACGCATTGCGCTCGTTCTGCCCGTCGATCTGCAGGCCGTAGTAGTAGCTGATGCCGAAGGCGAGCAGCACGGCGCCGAGCGCGGCGACGCCCAGCATGAGCGTGAATTCCTTCTGGCGCTGCTTGCGGCGCTCGGCGCGCCACGGGAGGAGGTTGATCCGTGCCATCAGTCGAAGCTCCTCAGCGCCAGGCCGCAGGCGATCATCAGCGACGGCGCGTCCTGCGCGAGGGCATGCGGCTGCACGCGCGGGCCGAGCGTCATGTTGGCGAGCGGATTGGCGACCATGGTCGGGATGCCGAGCTGGTCCTCGAGCATCCGGTCGATGCCGGCGATCGCGGCGCCGCCCCCTGCGATGACGAGCTGGTCGACGCGGTTGAACTCGCTGCCGGCGTAGAAGAACTGCAGCAGGCGGCTGATCTGCTGGACCATCGCCTCCTTGAAGGGCTCGAGCACCTCGGCCTGGTAACCCTCGGGCAGCCCGCCCTGGCGCTTGGCCTGGCCGGCCTCCTCGTAGGAGAGGCCGTAGCGGCGCATCACCTCGTCGGTGAGCTGCTTGCCGCCGAACACCTGCTCGCGCGAGTACAGCGTGCGACCGTTCCGCAGCACGTAGAGCGTGGTCATGGTCGCGCCGGAGTCGACGAGCGCCACCAGCCCGTCCTTCGGCGTCTTGAGCTGCTCGGCGAGCAGCGTGAAGGCGTTCTCGATGGCGAAGCTCTCGACGTCCATCACCTTCGGGGTGAGGCCGCCCAGCTCCAGCGCCGAGGCACGGATCTCGACGTTCTCCGAGCGCGAGGCGGCCAGCAGCACCTGGACGGTGTCGGGCGTGTTCGGCATCGGGCCGAGCACCTCGAAGTCGAGGTTGACCTCGTCGATCGGGTACGGGACGTAGTTGGCGGCCTCGAGCTCGACCTGCGCCTCCAGCTCGTCGCCGTCCAGGTCGGCCGGCATCGGGATCACCTTCGTGATCACCGCCGAGCCGGCCACCGCCGCGGCGGCGTGTCGGGCCCGGGTCTGCGAGCGCGCCAGCGCGCGCTTGATGGCCTCGCCCACCGCCTCGACCTCGACGATGTTCTTTTCCACCACCGCGTTCGGCGGCAACGGTTCGACTGCGTAGTGTTCGACCCGGTAGCGGTTTCCTGCCCGCGAGAGCTGCAGGAGCTTGACGGCGGTCGAGCTGATATCCACGCCGACGATCGCCGGCTGGCTCTTTGTGATCACGCCCACATCGATCTCCCCAATGCCACCAGGCGTTTAGACGCGCTTCTTGCGGCACTGCCTAGATAACGGACTTTTCACGGCCTGGCAACAGCGGGATCACGATTCGTGATCGAGTCCGACAAAAACCCGACGCCCGCCGCCTGAACTGTTTCACCCTTGAACGCCGGGATTCCGGCACGTTTCGCGTCAGGCCCCCCCGACCCCGTCCTCTATACTGCCGGGCCCCCGTGCCCCCCACCGGACCTGTCCCGATGCCCCGTCTACGCCGCCTGCTCCGCTGGGCCCTGTTCGCGTCCGCAGGCATCGCGGTGCTCGGGCTGATCGCCGCGGGCGTGCTCTACGCCGTTATCGCCCCGAAGCTGCCCGACGTCGAGACGTTGCGCGATGTCCAGCTCGAGGAGCCGATGTACGTGTACTCGCGGGACGGCAAGCTCATGGCCCTGTTCGGCGAGGCCCGGCGCTACCCGGTGGAGATCGAGAAGGTCCCGCCGCGCCTGAAGCAGGCCTTCCTGGCCATCGAGGACGCGCGCTTCTACCAGCACAACGGCGTCGACTTCAAAGGCGTCGCACGCGCGGTGTGGCTGCTCGCGACCACGGACGACAAGCGCGTCCCGGGCGGCTCGACCATCACCCAGCAGGTCGCCCGCCAGTTCTTCCTGAGCTCCGAGTACAGCTACACCCGCAAGCTCGCCGAGATGCTGCTGGCCATGCGAATGGAGCGCGAGCTCTCGAAGGACGAGATCTTCGAGCTGTACCTCAACGTGAGCTTCTTCGGCAATCGCGCCTACGGCGTCGCGGCGGCGGCCGAGTTCTACTACGGCAAGACGCTGGACCAGCTCACCCTCGACGAGATGGCCTCGCTGGCCGGCATCCCGAAGTTCCCGTCGGCGGCCAATCCGATCAGCAACACGGCGCGCGCGAAGGTTCGGCGCGACTACATCCTCGATCGCATGGCCGCGCTGAAGTACGTCAGCCGTGCCGAGGCCGACGCCGCCAAGGCCGTGCCGATGCACGCCAGCCCGCACGAGCGTCCGGTCCAGGTCTACGCGCCCTACGTGGCCGAGATGGTGCGCCAGGAGATGATCACGCGCTTCGGCCCGGAGGCGCTGACGAAGGGCTACCACGTCACCACCACGATCGATCCGACCCTCCAGGCCGCGGCCGACAAGGCCCTGCGCGACGGGCTGCACACCTACGACCGCCGCCACGGCTGGCGGGGGCCGGAGAAGCACGTCGAACTGGCAGAGGGCACCGATGCCCGCGGCGCGGCGCGACGCATCCGTGACCTCGATGCGCAGGGCGACCTGCTCCCCGCTGTCGTGCTGTCGAGCTCGTCGGGCAGCGCGGAACTCGCGCTCAAGGACGGCAGCACGGTCACGCTCGACCGCGGCCAGGGCTGGCCGGGCGCGAGCCTGGGCGCGCTCAGGCGCGGTGACGTGGTACGTCTGCGCCGCAGTGTGCCGGAGACCAAGGACGGCGAAGCGCCGCGCATGGCGGCCGCCACGTACCGCCTCGACCAGCTCCCGCGGGCGCAGGCTACAGTCGTCTCGCTCGAGGCCATGACCGGCGCGATCCGCGCGCTCTCCGGCGGCTACAGCTTCGCCGGCAACAAGTTCAACCGCGCCACGCAGGCCAAGCGCCAGCCGGGCTCGAGCTTCAAGCCCTTCGTCTACGCGGCCTCGTTCGAGCGTGGCTTCAATCCGGCCTCGATCGTGCTCGACGCCCCGGTCGTCTTCCGCGACCGCCGCGGCCACCTCTGGCGCCCGCAGAACGACACGGGCAACTTCGCTGGCCCGATGCGCCTGCGCGAGGCCATGGTGCAGTCGCGCAACCTCGTCTCGGTGCGCCTGCTCGACGCCATCGGCGTCGACTACGCGCGCCGCTTCATCAGCCACTTCGGCTTCGGCGAGAAGGAGCTGCCGCCGAACCTGTCCATGTCGCTCGGTACCGCCTCGCTCACCCCGCTCTCGGTGGCGCGCGGCTATGCCGTGTTCGCCAACGGCGGATTCCGCGTGGCGCCGTGGTTCATCGACACGGTCAAGGACCGCAACGGCGCGATCGTCTTCAAGGAGAAGCCGGCGACGGGCTGCCACGGCTGCGGCGGCACCGCGACCGCGGCGGGCGGACAGGTCAAGGCACCCTCGACGGTCGTCGACGGCTTCGATCTCGGCCCGGCCCCGGGCACCGCGCCGGAGCAGGACGCCGCCCCGAAGCCCGGCGCGACCGCGGGTGCCGACGCGCCCCCGCGCAGGCAGATCGACACCTCGAAGATGCTTCTCGCGCCGCGCGCGATCGACGAGCGCATCGCCTACCAGGTCGTCTCGATCCTGCGCGACGTCGTGCAGCGCGGCACCGGAACCGCGGCCAAGGTGCTCGGCCGCGAGGACGTCGGCGGCAAGACCGGCTCGACCAATGACCACCGCGACGCCTGGTTTTCCGGCTTCGGCGGCCCGTACGTCACCACCGTCTGGGTCGGCCGCGACGACTTCAAGTCGCTCGGCTACCGCGAGTACGGCGGCAAGGCCGCGCTGCCGATCTGGATCGACTACATGCGCGTGGCGCTCAAGGACCAGCCGATCGCGCAGAACGTGCCGCCGGAGGGCATGGTCAAGGTCGCGGTCGGCGCGGGTGGGCGCCTGATCCCGAACGCGGAAGGCGGCGTGATCGAGTGGGTCAAGGCCGAGGATCTCGAGCGGATGGAAGCGGACGTCGACTACGGGCCGTCGAGCTCGCAGGAGAATTCAGCGTCCGAGGAATCGTTCGACATCTTCTGACGCGGCGACGGGGCGGCCGAAGTCACGCGGCGCTGACGCGTGGCTGACTCGCACAGCGACGTGGCGATGGCGCGAACGCAGGTGCCGCACGGGCGTGCTAGCGTGACTTCCGCCGGCTCCTCGGCCGGCGGCGGATCCCGCCTCGCCTGCCACGGAGCCTCGCCATGCGCCCCGCCCGTCAGCATGCACACCAGCACGCCCAGTCCCGGCTCCGCGAGCGGCGCGAGCGCCTTGCCAGTGAAGCCGCGCGGCTGATGGCCGAGAGCGGCATCGCGGACTACCACCAGGCCAAGCTCAAGGCAGCGCAGCGGCTCGGCATCCACGACGACGCCTCGCTGCCGCGGAACACGGAGATCGAGGCGGCGCTGCGCGCCTACCAGCGCCTGTTCCGGCGTGACGCCGCCGAGGAGGTGAACCGCCGCCGCGAAGCCGCGCTCGAGGCGATGCGGTTCTTCCGCGCGTTCGAGCCGCGTTTGGTCGGGCCCGTGCTCGAGGGCACCGCGGACGAGCGATCCCCCGTGCTGCTCCACCTGCACGTGGATGACGCCGATGCCGTGGTCCGCTTCTTCGACGAGCACGACATCCCGGCGCAACCGCGCAGTCGTCGCCTGCGGCTCGATCGCCACCGAGACGGCGACTTCCCCGCATGGATCTTCAGCGCCGACGGACTGCCCTTCGACGTGACGGTGCTTCCGCTCGATGTACTTCGGCAGGCGCCCCTGTCTCCCGTCGACGAGAAGCCGATGCGCCGCGCCAGTGCATCGCAGTTGCGGCAGATCGTCGTGGACGCGCAGATCGACGGCTTCGAAACGGGCTCCGCCGGCTAGCCTCGCGCGCCGCGTGGGGCGCCCCATCCGAAGACGTTGAGCTCGATCGCGGCGAAGGCGAGCAGCCACAATGCCGCGTCCCAGGCGTCGAGCCACGCACCGGCGTCGCGCTCGGCGATGCCGATGAGGAGCCACGCGACGAGGAATGCCGTCAGCGCCGCATAGAGGCCGAAGGCCAGCGCGCGACGCGCGAGGTGGAAGCGTCGACGCGTGGGCGGTACACGGACCTCCAGCTCGAGCGCCACCACGACGCCGAGCCACGCCAGCGCATTGGCGAAGTCGAGCCATTCGCGCTGCGCGGCATAGGCCGCGCAGGCGGTCACGACGGCGAGGGATGCCAGGAGGCGCGTCGCGTGCACGACCACGCGCCCCCGGGGCCCGAGCCGCCAGCCGCCGGTCTCCCATTCGAACAGCAGGAGCAACACGACCCATGCCGCGGTGTCGAGCTGCTCGTTGACGGTGCCGTGCATCCCGTACAGGACGACGTTCGCCGCGAGCAGGGCATACACCAGCCACTTGAACAGCGGGAACGCGACGTCCGCAACGATGAAGCCGCGGACGGGCCGCGGCTTCATGGCGTGTCGCAGCGGTGCGCCCATGCTCAGCGCTGATCGGGGCCCACGTAGTCGCGCTGGGTGGCGCCAGTGTAGATCTGGCGCGGGCGACCGATCTTGTTCTCCGGATCGTTCTGCTGCTCCAGCCAGTGGCTGACCCAGCCCGCGGTGCGCGCGATCGCGAACATCACGGTGAACATCTCCACCGGGATGCCGAGCGCCTTGTAGATGATGCCGGAGTAGAAATCGACGTTCGGATACAGCTTGCGCGCGACGAAGTACTCGTCCTTCAGCGCGGCCTCCTCCAGGCGCATCGCGACCTCGAGCAGCGGGTCGTTGATGTTGAGCGCGCCGAGCACCTCGTGCGTCATCTTCCGGACCAGCGCCGCGCGCGGGTCATAGTTCTTGTAGACGCGGTGGCCGAAGCCCATCAGGCGGAAGCCGGAGTTCTTGTCCTTGGCCTTGTCGACCGCGCTGCCCACGTTCTCGGGGCGGCCGATCTCGGCGAGCATCTTGAGCACCGCCTCGTTCGCGCCGCCGTGCGCCGGGCCCCACAGCGCGGCGACACCCGCCGCGATGCAGGCGTACGGGTTGGCGCCCGTCGAACCGACGAGGCGCACCGTGGAGGTCGACGCGTTCTGCTCGTGGTCGGCGTGCAGGATGAAGAGCAGGTCCAGCGCCTTCGCCGCGACCGGATTGAGTTCCAGCGGCTCGGCAGGCACTTCCTTCATCATGTGCAGGAAGCGCGTGGTGTACTCGAGCGAGTTCTTCGGATAGCGGATCGGCCAGCCGATCGAATAGCGGTGGCAGGCGGCGGCGATCGTCGGCACCTTCGCGATCAGGCGGATCGCGGCGAGGCGGCGCTGCTCCGGATCCTCGAGGTCGAGCTCGTTGTGGTAGAAGCTCGCCATCGAGCCGAGCATGCCGACGAGCATCGCCATCGGGTGCGCGTCGTGGCGGAAGCCGTAGAGGAACGTGCGGAAGGCCTCGTGCATCATCGTGTGATGCGTGACCTCGTGCTCGAACTTGTCGAACTCCTGCGTGTTCGGCAGCTCGCCGTTCATCAGCAGGTATGCGACCTCGAGGAAGTTCGATTTCTCCGCGAGCTGCTCGATCGGGTAGCCGCGGTAGAGCAGCACCCCAGCGTCGCCGTCGATGTAGGTGATCGCCGACTTGCAGCTCGCCGTCGCGGTGAACCCGTTGTCGTAGGTGAAAGCGCCGGTTTCCTTCGGCAGCTTGGCGATGTCGATGCACGGCGCGCCCAGCGTCGGGTGCAGCACGGGCAGGGTCACGTTGGCGTCGCCGGCGGTCAGGGTGACCTGCTGCAGGCCGGTGATGGTCTCGGACACGGAACGCTCCTGGGAGGCATGCGGCGACTCGGCCGCGGCTGGAGGAGGAAAGGCTTCGGCGGCGGGGCCGCAAGCGGCGGATTATCGCACATACGCCTGCGCAGGCTGCGCGCGACCAAGGTCCAATGGACGCAGCGTCGGGCGCTTCCCGCGACGCGCGGCCGGCCCGATGCCGGCGCAAACGGCCCTCGTCCGCGACGCCGACCGCACGGCCGGGCCCGCCCACGGAGAACGACGAAAGCCCGCCGAAGCGGGCTTTCTCGGACCAGCGCGCCGGAGGGCCCCGGCGACGGCGTGCGACCCTCAGGGCCGCACGGCGACGATCACTTCTTGGCGTAGCGCTGACGGAATTTGTCGACGCGACCACCCGTGTCGATGATCTTGTTCTTGCCGGTATAGAACGGATGCGAAGCCGACGAGATGTCGACCTTCACCAGCGGGTACTCGTTGCCGTCCTCCCACTTGATCGTCTCCTTGCTGCCAAGGGTCGAGCGGGTCAGGAACGAGAAATCGGTGGTGACGTCCTGGAACACGACGTCGCGGTAGTCGGGATGGATGCCGTTCTTCATGGCATTCACCATTAAGGGATTCGGGGAGCCCGGCAGTATACGGACCGCCTCCGCTGCGTGCAAGCCGCGTGAGGGCGCTGCGGCTGAACGGGGCCGTCACCCGGCGGCGAGCGCCTTCCGGATGCGGGCCTCGAACCGGGCCTGGTCGTAGCGCATGAGGATGCGGCAGTTGTCGGCCGCCCCGCCTTCGCGGCGCCAGTCGACGATCGTGGAGCCGCGGGTGTGCCGGCCGTCCAGTTCGACGGCGACGGGCCGTTCGACGACCTCCAGCGCGCCGCCCGGCTCGAGGGCATACGCCATGGCCAGCGCGTCCGCGGAATGCCAGTGATCGCCGCGACGGTCGCTCGACCACTCGCGCGTCTGCTTCGAGATGGCGTCGTAGAACCGGGCGCGCGGGCTGTCGACCCGGAGCCACTGCTCGAATTCCGTGTGGGCGAAGCCATGGGCCATCGTCGCTTCCCAGTCGGCGAGGTCGATCCGCGGGAAGGCCTCGAGGACGATGTGCGCGGCCTCGGGGTCGAAGGCGACGTTGAACTCCGCGGCCGGCGTGATGTTGCCGTGCGCCGTGACCGCACCGCCCATCACCACCAGGCGCGCGACGCGCTGCGGGAGCGTGGGATCGAGGCGCAGGGCGAGCGCCACGTTGGTGAGCGGCCCCAGTGCGACCAGCAGCAGGCGACCGGCATGCACGTGCGAAAGCCGGATGATCGCCAGCGCCGCGTGCTCGTCCTCGGCGATGCGCGTCGCGGCGTCGTAGCCGGTGTCGCCGAAGCCGTCGCGCCCGTGGACGTAGGCGGCGTCGCGGGCCGGGTGCAGCAGAGGAGTCGCGCAGCCGGCATGCACCGGCACGTCGGCACCCGCGACCTCGCACAGCTTGAGCGCGTTGGCGACGGTATGGCGCAGCCCGACGTTGCCGGCGGCGATCGTGAGCCCGACGATCTCGTGGTGCGGATCATCGAAGGCCATGAGCAGGGCCAGCGCGTCGTCCACGCCGGGGTCGGTATCGATCAGGAGGGGGATGCGGTCGGTCATCGACCGATTATGCGTCTCACGCCGAGGCGTAGCGCACCGCGCCGCCGACCCAGCGGGCGACGACCCGCTCCGCGAGCTCCGGGGCACGCTCGGCGATGCGCTCGCCGAGCGCCTGCACACGCGGCAGCAGGTCGGCGTCGCGCTGCAGGTCGGCCACGCGGAACTCGGCCAGGCCCGTCTGGCGCGTACCGAGCAACTCGCCCGGGCCGCGCAGCTCGAGATCACGTTCGGCGATGACGAAGCCGTCGTTGGTCTCGCGCATCGTCGCGAGGCGCTCTCGCGCCATCTGCGAAAGCGGTGGCTGGTAGAGCAGGACGCAGCTGGAGACCGCGCTGCCCCGGCCCACCCGCCCGCGCAGCTGGTGGAGCTGCGACAGGCCGAGCCGCTCGGCGTTCTCGATGATCATCAGCGACGCGTTCGGCACGTCGACGCCGACCTCGATCACCGTCGTGGCGACGAGGAGGTTCGTCTCGCCGTTCTTGAACGCGAGCATCGCCGCCTGCTTCTCGGCCGGGCGCATGCGGCCGTGCACGAGGCCGAGCCGCAATTCGGGCAACTGCGCGGTGAGTTCGTCGAACGTGGTCTGGGCCGCGCGCGCGACCACCTCGTCGCTCTCGTCGATCAGCGTGCAGACCCAGTACGCCTGACGCCCTTCGGCGCAGGCGCGGCGGATGCGCTCGACGAGCTCGGGGCGGCGGTCCGCGCCGAGGACGACGGTCGTGACGGGGGTACGGCCCGGCGGGAGCTCGTCGATGGTCGACACGTCGAGGTCGGCGTATGCGGCCATCGCGAGCGTGCGCGGGATCGGCGTGGCCGTCATCACCAGCTGGTGCGGGACGGTGCGCGCTTCCCGCCCCTCGCCCGCCCCCTTGTCGACGAGCGCGAGGCGCTGGTGCACGCCGAAGCGGTGCTGCTCGTCGACGATCGCGAGCGCGAGGTCGCGGAACGCGACGCCTTCCTGCATGAGCGCATGGGTGCCGACCACGACCTGCGCCGATCCGCTCGCCACGTCGGCGAGCACGTGCGTCCGTGCCCTGCCCGTCACCTTGCCGGCGAGCCAGGCCACGCGCACGTCGAGCGGCTCGAGCCAGCCTCGCAGGTTGGCCAGATGCTGTTCGGCGAGAAGCTCGGTCGGCGCCATGAGCGCGGCCTGCTTGCCGCTGCCGACGGCGAGCAGCGCAGCCATCGCCGCGACGACCGTCTTGCCCGAGCCCACGTCACCCTGCACGAGGCGCAGCATCGGCACGGGCTGCGCGAGGTCTCGCGCGACTTCGGCGAAGACACGCTCCTGCGCGCGGGTCAGCGAGAACGGCAGGACGTCGCGGAGGCGATCGACGAGCCCCGATGCCGGCAATGCCGGCGCGGCCTGCGCGCGATGCGCACGCCGCTGCCCGCGCAGGCTCAGGTGATGGGCGAGCAGCTCCTCCAGGGCGAGGCGCCGCTGCGCGGGATGCCGGCCCGACAGCAGTGCCGCGATGTCGTCGTCCGCGGCGGGTCGATGGACGGTGACCAGCGCCTCCCGCAGCGGCGGCAGGCCCAGATCGGCCCACCAGTCGACAGGCAGCAGCTCCAGCGCGGCATCGGGCGGCAGCCGATCGATCGCGAGCCCGATCAGGCGTCGCAGCGTCGCCGGCGCGACGCCCTCGATCTGTGGATACACGGGGTCGAGTGCGCTGCCGAGCACCGTGCCCTCGTCCACCACGCGGTAGCTCGGATGAACGATCTCGAGGCCCTGCGGCCCCAGGCGCGGCGTGCCGTAGCAGCGCAGCCGCGTCCCCGGCTGGAACTGCGCCACCTGCGCCGCACGGAAGTGGAAGAACCGCAACAGCACGGTCGCGCGCGAATCGTCCGACAGCGCGACCTTCAGCATCGGCCGGTAGCGGAACCCCTTTTCGACCGCCTCGACGACGCCTTCCACCTGCGCGGCCGTACCCGGCTGCAGGTCACGGATCGCCGCGATCTTCGTCCGGTCCTCGTACCCGCGCGGGAGCTGCAGCCACAGGTCCTGCAGGCTCACGAGGCCGCGCGCGGCGAGCTTCTCCGACAGCGCGGGCCCGCAGCCGGGCAGGACGGTGAGCGGCGCGTCGCCGACCGGTGCGAGGGCCGGCGTGGGCCGCGCCGCGCCAGGCATCGTCAGCCGACGACGAGGATCGCGTCGACCTCGAACTGCGCGCCCTTGGGCAGGCCGGCCACTTCGATGGTCGAGCGCGCGGGATAGGGCGCGGTGAACAGCTCCGCCATGACCGCGTTCACCGCGGCGAAGTCGCCCAGGTCGGTGAGGTACAGGCCGAGGCGGACGACGCCGTCGAGCGAGCCACCCGCCGCTTCGCACACCGCGCGCAGGTTCGCGAAGGCCTGGCGCGCCTGTGCCGCGATGTCACCCTGCACGAGGTCGCCGGTCGCGGGATCGAGCGGGATCTGGCCGGACAGGAACACGGTGGACCCGGCGCGAACCGCCTGCGAGTAGGGGCCGATGGCGGCCGGGGCGGCGTCGGTGTGGATGATCTGGCGGGCCATGCGAGGGCGCTCCCGTGGAAAGCCCGCAGTGTAGCGAAGCGCATCGCGGCGCCTGAGACGGAATTCCCCTGGAGCGTGTCGGAGATTTCCGGTCGACCGCAGCGCGCCCTCGCACCAGCCACCCGGGCACCTCGCCGTCAACAGCGGAACGGATCCGGCGACCCCGTCGCGCGGCCCCGCGTCAGATGCGCTGCACGCCCAGCGCGACGGTGAGCTTGCGCACCTTGCGCATCACGTCGGCGAGGTGGCTGCGGTCGGTCACCTCGATGCCGAAGCGCAGCACCGCCACGTTCGCATCACGTTCCAGGTACTCGACGCGGTCGATGTTGGCCTTCGCCTCGGCGATCGCCGCCGCGATCTGCGCCAGCGCACCGGGGCGGTTGTCGACCTCGATCTTGAGCGCGGCGTGGAAGTCGCCCTGCACCTCGCGGTCCCAGCCGATCGGCACCCAGCGGTCCGGCGACTTGCGGTACTCGGGCACGTTCGCGCAGTCCAGGCGATGCACCACGATGCCCTTGCCGGCCGTGTGGTAGCCCATGATCTCGTCGCCCGGCACCGGCAGGCAGCAGTTGGCGAACGAGATGACGCCCTTCTCCGTGCCGGTGATCTGGATGGCCTCGACCGAGGGCTCCCGGACGTCGTCCCCGCGCCGCCGCGTGCGGTCGCCGCGCTCCCGCACGAGCGCCACCGCGACCTGCTGCGGCATGCGGTTGCCGAGCGCGATGTCGGCGAGCAGGGCTTCCAGCCGCGGGTAGCGGTGCTCGGTGAGAAAGGCATCCAGGCGCGTTGCAGGCACGCGTTCCAGCGAGGTGTCCATCGCCTCGAGCGCGCGGTCGAGCATGCGATGGCCGATCTGCACGGCGTCCTCGTGCTCGAGCTGCTTGAGCTGCTGGCGGATCGCGGTGCGCGCCTTGCCGGTCACCACGAACTCCAGCCACTGCGGCTTCGGCGTGGCGGACTTGGCGGTGATGATGTCGATGCGCTGGCCGCTGGCGAGCTTGGTGCGCAGCGGCACGAGCTTGCCGTCCACGCGCGCGGCCACGGCGGTGTTGCCGATGTCGGTGTGCACGGCGTAGGCGAAGTCGAGTGCGGTGGAATTGCGCGGCAGGCTCAGGATGTCGCCCTTCGGGGTGAAGACGTAGACCTCGTCGGGGAACAGGTCGACCTTGACGTTCTCGAGGAATTCGAGCGACGAGCCGGCAGAACGCTGGGATTCAACGAGGTTGGTCACCCAGTGATGCGCGCGGCTCTGCGCGCCGTTGAACCCGTCGCCACCGAACTTGTACGACCAGTGCGCGGCGATGCCGCGCTCGGCGACGAGGTCCATCTCCTCCGTGCGGATCTGCACTTCCACGGGCGAACCGTACGGCCCGAACAGCACCGTGTGCAGCGACTGGTAGCCGTTGGCCTTGGGGATGGCGATGAAGTCGCGGAAGCGCGAATCCAGGGGCTTGTAGACGCTGTGCACGACGCCGAGCGCGCGGTAGCAGTCGCCGACCTTGCGCACGACGACGCGGAAGCCGAAGACGTCCATGACCTGCTTGAAGCTTTTGTGCTCCGTGCGCATCTTCGTGTAGATGCTCCACGGCGACTTCACCCGGCTCACGAGCCGGTGGATCAGTTTGTCCTTGGCGAGCTTCTGCGCGAGGTTCGCCTCGATCTGCGCGAGCAGCTCCCGGCGCATCACCGGCTGCGTGCGGATGCGCCGATCGATCACGGCATGGCGCCAGGGATGCATCGCCCGGAAGCCGAGGTCCTGCAGCTCGGCCTTGAACAGGTTCATGCCCAGGCGCTGCGCGATCGGTGCGTAGATCTCGAGCGTCTCGCGCGCGATGCGCATGCGCGACTCGGGCTTCTGCGCGCCGAGCGTGCGCATGTTGTGCAACCGGTCGGCCAGCTTGATGAGGATGACGCGCAGGTCGCGGCTCATCGCCAGCAGCATCTTGCGGAAGCTCTCGGCAGCCGCCTCCTGACGGTCGCGGAACTGCAGCTTGTCGAGTTTGGTGACGCCGTCGACCAGCTCCGCCACCGTCTCGCCGAACTCCGCCACCAGCTCGTCGTGACCGAGCTCGGTGTCCTCGAGCGTGTCGTGGAGAATCGCCGCGATCAGCGTCTCGACGTCGAGCCCCTGCTCGGCGAGCACCTTGGCCACCGCCACCGGGTGCGTGATGTAGGGCTCGCCCGACTTGCGCGTCTGCCCCGCATGGGCTTCCGCGCCCAGCCGCCAGGCCTTGCGCAGCCGTGCGCGCTGCTCGTCGTCGAGGTAGGAGGCCGCGCGCTCGAGCTCCTGCACGTAGTCGGGCACCTCGCCGGCCGCGACGGGCACGGCGGTGGGGGCCTTGGGGCTGGCGACGCGATCGAAGGAACTCATCGGGATCGACTATACGGGGGCCACCCTCATCCGCAATCGCGGGCCGGCGTGGCGGCACGTCGGCGTTCGATCCGGTGCACGAAGCGTGACGGCGGCCCTGAACGACGAAGCCCCGCACGGGGCGGGGCTTCGGCAGACGCGGTGAACGGCGTCTCGGCTCAGTCGTCGCCCTTCGACAGGTCGTCGTCGGCGACCACCTCGGCGGCGGCCCACTCGAGCGCCTCGCGCTCCTTGCGCTCGCGCTCGGCCTTCTCGACGGCGTCGATGTAGTCGTTGTCGATGCGGCGCGCGGCGATCTCGCGCAGCGCGAGCACGGTCGGCTTGTCGTTGGACTCGTTCTCGAGCTGCGCCTCGACGCCGGCGGCGAGCTGGCGGGCGCGCTTGGACGCCATCATGACCAGCTCGAAGCGGTTGTCGACGACCTGCAGGCAGTCTTCTACGGTGATGCGGGCCATGGGGCTCCCGGCGGCCGGTCGGCACGCCACGTGATGCGAAAGGGGCCCGGAGTGTACGGCCGCGCGCGGCCCCGGCGCAAGCGATCCCTTTGGAATCAGTCAGTTAAGCCGCGTCCGGGCCCGGATCGTCGGCCAGCAGGGCGGTGATCAGCCGCGCGTGGCGCGCGATCTGCCGGTCGCGGCGCAGCCGGCTGGCAGTGAAGATCGCGCACATTTCGGCCACGGCCGTCTCGAAGTCCTCGTTGACGATCAGGAAGTCGAACTCGCCGTAGTGGCTCATCTCATCCCGCGCGGCGTCCAGCCGCTGGCGCATGACGTCCTCGCTGTCCTGCCCGCGCTTGCGCATGCGCTCCATCAGCGCGGGGCGCGACGGAGGAAGGATGAAGACGCTGATGGCATCCGGGACCTTGGCACGGACCTGGCGGGCGCCCTGCCAGTCGATCTCCAGCAGCACGTCGCGGCCGGCCGCCAGTTGCGGCTCCACCGACTGCCGCGCGGTGCCCTTCCAGTCGCCGTGCACGAGGGCGTGCTCGAAGAAGTCGCCGTTGGCCACCATCGCCTGGAATTCGTCGGCACTGACGAAATGGTAGTGCTCGGCGTGCCGCTCGCCAGGCCGCGGGGCGCGCGAGGTGAACGAGATCGACAGGGCGATGTTCGGATCACGCGCGAGCACCGCGTTGACGATGCTCGACTTTCCCGCGCCCGACGGCGCCGCCACGATGAAGAGGGTTCCGCGCATGCTCAGCCGGGGCGCCGATCCGATGTGAGGGATGAAGGGTGCAGGAGATCGGGCAGCGGCGCCACCACCGGGACCGGGCGCTGGCCCGCCGGACGCGACCCGCCGCTCATTCGATGTTCTGCGCCTGCTCGCGGATCTGGTCGATCAGCACCTTCAGCTCGATGGCGGCCGCCGACGTGCGCGTGTCCACCGACTTGCTGCCGAGCGTGTTGGCCTCGCGGTTGAACTCCTGCAGCAGGAAGTCCAGGCGCCGGCCGACCGCCTCGCGAAGCCCCATCACCCGGCGCGCCTCCGCGACGTGCGCGTCGAGCCGGTCGAGTTCCTCGTCGACGTCGAGCTTCTGGAGCGCGAGCACGAGTTCCTGCTCCAGGCGGCCCGGGTCCACGGGCTGCGGCAGGTCGGCGAGCCTGGCTTCGAGGCGCGCGCGCTGGCCGTCGCGGATCGCCGGGATGCAGTCGCGCACCTGCTCGCGGATCGCGGCGATGCCGTCGAGCCGCTCGAGGATCGCCTGCGCGAGCTTGGCGCCCTCGCGCTCGCGCGCGGCGATGAAGTCGTCGATGACGCGCTCGATCAGGGCGAGCGCCTCCGCCTGCAGCTGCACGGGATCGATCCCGTCGGTGCGGACGACGCCGGGAATCTGCAGCAACTGGGAGAAGTCGGTGCGCAGGCCGGGGAAGTCCGCTTCCAGCTCCCGCGACAGCTTCGCCAGTTCCGCGAGCCGCGCGCGGTCCACCTGCAGGCCGCCGGCGGCGTCGGCGGCGCGCAGGCGCAGGCTGACGTCGAGCTTCCCGCGGCTGATGCGCGCTCCGATGCGCTCGCGCAGCACGGGCTCGAGCGCACGCAGGTCGTCAGGCAAGCGCGCGGTGATCTCGAGGAAACGGTGGTTGACCGAGCGCAGCTCGCAGGCGAGCGTGCCCCAGGGCGTGGCGGCTTCGCCGCTCGCGAAGGCGGTCATGCTGCGGATCGACATGGCGGCTCCGGGCCGGGTCGCGGGGTGCGGATGGTACGCTCACGCGCCGTCGCACGGACATCTCCGCCCATGACCGCGGCCTCCACGCCCTTCGCCCGCCCCAGCGGACGCGCGCCCGACGAGCTCCGCCCCGTGCGCATCACCCGCGGGTTCACCCGGCATGCGGAAGGCTCGGTGCTGATCGAGTTCGGCCAGACCCGCGTGCTGTGCACGGCGAGCGTGGAGGCCAAGGTGCCGCCGTTCCTGCGCGGCAAGGGCGAAGGCTGGGTGACCGCCGAGTACGGCATGCTGCCCCGCTCCACCCATACGCGGAACGACCGCGAGGCCGCGCGCGGCAAGCAGGGCGGGCGGACGCTGGAGATCCAGCGCCTGATCGGCCGCTCGCTGCGCGCCTGCATCGACCGCCGCGCGCTCGGCGAGCACACCGTCACACTGGACTGCGACGTGCTGCAGGCCGACGGCGGCACCCGCACCGCCGCGATCACCGGCGCCTACGTGGCGCTGGCCGATGCCATGCACTGGATGCTCGGACGCGGGATGATCAAGCGCGATCCGGTCATCGGCGCGGTGGCCGCCGTATCGGTGGGCGTGTACCGCGGCGTTCCGGTCCTGGACCTCGACTATGCCGAGGACAGCGACTGCGACACCGACATGAACGTCGTCATGAACGACGGCGGTGGCTTCATCGAGCTGCAGGGCACCGCCGAAGGCCATGCCTTCCGGCGCGACGAGCTCGATGCGCTCACCGACCTGGCGCAGTCCGGCATCGCGCGGCTGGTCGCGCTGCAACGGGAGGCGCTCGCGGGCTGACCGGCGGTCGCCTCGTTCCACCGCGCCTACACCCGCGCACGCGCAGCCTGTCGCCCATGAAGCTCGTCATCGCCACCGGCAACCCGGGCAAGCTCGCGGAGTTCGAACGCCTCCTGGCGCCGCTCGGCATCGACTGCGTGGCCCAGGGAGCGCTCGGGGTGGACGACCCCGAGGAGACCGGCCTCACGTTCCTCGAGAACGCGCTGCTCAAGGCGCGCCATGCCTCCCGGATGACCGGCCTGCCGGCGCTGGCGGACGACTCGGGGCTCTGCGTCGATGCGCTCGACGGCGCGCCGGGCCTGTATTCGGCGCGCTACGCAGGCACGCCGGCCGACCCGCAGGCGAACATCCGCAAGCTGCTGGAGGCGCTGGCCGGCGTGCCGGCCGAGCGACGGGGCGCGCGGTTCCATGCCTCGCTCGCGCTGCTGCGTCATGCGGAGGATCCCGAGCCCCTGATCGCCGAGGGCCGCTGGCCCGGCCGCATCCTCGATGCGCCCCGCGGCGACGGGGGCTTCGGCTATGACCCGGTCTTCCTGGATCCGGAAACGGGCTGCTCGGCGGCGGAACTCGACCCGGCGGAGAAGGCGCGCACGAGCCATCGCGGTCGTGCGGTCGAGGCGCTCATGGCGCGGCTCGCGGAGGTGTCGTGGCCATGACTCGCCCCGTCGAGACCCTCGCCGTCGGCTGGCGGATCGGTGCCTTCGCCTCGGCTGCGGCCTGTGCCGCGTTGATGCTCGCTTCCGCCCTGACCATCCATTTCGCCGGGCTCGCCCCGGGCCTGGGCGTCCTCGTGCTCGGCACGCTGGCACCCTTCGCGCTGTGGAGCGACGCGCGCCTGGAGGGCCCCTCGATCCACCTGCGTGGGCTCCGGACATATGGCCGCCCCGTGGTCGTCCACGCACGCAGCATCGATCGCATCGAGTACCGCCGCGGCTCGCTCGTCCCGCGGCTGGGCCTGCACCGCGGCGTGGACGGCGTGGTCCTGCGCGCGACCGGCCCGGATCCGCGCAGCGAGGCGTTCCGGCATGCGGCGATGTGGCTGCTGGTGCACGGGCGCCGGCAGGCGCGCATCGACCCCGCGCTGCTCGATGCGCTGGCCGCGATGCCGGATCATGTGCGTGCCGACCAGCCGCACGACGCCAGCCACGCCTGATGCTCATCCCACCACCGTTGTCGCTGTACGTCCATGTCCCGTGGTGCGTGCGCAAGTGCCCATACTGCGACTTCAACTCGCATTCGGCGCGGGGCGAGCTCCCGATGGAGCGCTACGTCGACGCGCTCGTCGCCGACCTCGACTTCGACCTCCCGCTGGTCTGGGGCCGCACGGTGCACACCGTGTTCTTCGGCGGGGGCACGCCGAGCCTGATGCCCCCGGCGCTGGTCGACCGTTTCCTGCAGCAGGCGAGCAGCCGGCTGCGCTTCGCCCCGGGCTGCGAAATCACGCTGGAGACGAACCCGGGCACGGCCGAGTTCGGCAAGCTGGCCGACTACCGCGCCGCGGGCGTCAACCGCCTCAGCTTCGGCATCCAGAGCTTCGACGACGGCTGCCTGCACCGGCTGGGGCGCATCCACGATGCCGCACAGGCGATCGACGCGGTGCGGCAGGCGCAGGCAGCCGGATTCCCGGAGATCAACCTGGACCTGATGTACGCACTGCCCGGCCAGGACCTCGACATGGCCCTGCGCGACGTCGCGCAGGCGATCGCGCTCGGGCCCACGCACCTCAGCCACTACCAGCTCACGCTCGAGCCCAACACCGTCTTCGCCGCACGCCCGCCGAAAGGCCTGCCCGACGACGACATCGCCTGGGACATGCAGGAGGCCTGCCAAGCCGCGCTCGCCGCGGCGGGCTACGGGCAGTACGAGACGAGCGCCTATGCGCGCCCGGGGCACCGCTGCGAGCACAACCTCAATTACTGGCGCTACGGCGATTACCTGGGCATCGGCGCGGGGGCCCACGGCAAGATCACGCTGGGGGCCGAGCAGGCGGTCCTGCGGCGCTGGAAGCACAAGCATCCCGCGCGCTACCTCGAGACCGCGGGCACGGCCGACGCCATCGGCGGGGACGAGCGCATCGACCCGGCACGGCGCCCGTTCGAGTTCATGCTGAATGCGCTCCGGCTCCACGAGGGCTTCGAGCATGCGCAGTTCGAGGCGCGTACGGGCCTGCACCGCGGATCCCTCGCCGCACCGCTCGCGGCGGCCGTCGAACGCGGCTGGCTCAGCGACGACGGACGACGCGTACTACCCACCGAGACCGGCCGCCGCTACTTGAACGACGTGCTCGAGTTGTTCCTGGAAACGCCGGTCGCGGCTGACATCCGCGCCTGAGCATGCTTATATCCCCGTATTCGACGGGGACCCGGATGTCGATGCCCTTTCCTCCCAGCATGCGGATCCCGCCCGCGCCGGCATTGGCGTCGGCCGGCCTTCCGCGTCGCGTGCGCGAGGCGCTCGACACCGTGCACGGGCTCGTCTTCGAGCTGCTCGTCGACCCGTTCGACCGCCTGCTTCCCGAACTCGAGCCACGCGTCGCGCACATCCAGGACCGCGGTGCGCAGCACGCGGTGGGCGTGGCCTACCTCGACCCCGTGCAGATGCTCCAGCGTCGAGGGCGGGCCTTCATCTCGCGCTTCATGCAGGAGATCGACGAGGAGCTGGCCGGCCTGCGCGCGGCGCCCCGCGACGCCGCTGCGGCCGCCGACGCATCGGCGCTGCGGCTGGCGTTCGACGACCTGCGCCTGGTCGACGAGGACGAGGTCGACGAGGAGACCGAGGTCCGCGCGATCGCGCTGCGCGCGGAATCACGCGCCGCCCTGCCGCTCCAGCTGCTCTGCCAGCGCTTCGCGGTGCTCGCCGCGTCCCCGGCGTTCGATCCGTCGCGCCTGCCCGTCGGCCCGCGCCGGCTCAGCGAGCTGCTGCTGCGCGCCGCCGACGCCAGCGGCTTCGGCATCGGCCTGCGGGTCGCGCTGCTGCAGGAATTCGACCGCCGCGTCCTCGCGCAGTACCCGGCGTTCGCGGAGGCGCTCAACGCGTTGCTCGCCCAGCAGCGGGTGATGCCGGGCCTGTCGTACGTGCCGTTGCGCCCGCGCCCGCGCGTGGCGCCGGCGGCGGCCGACGCGATACCGGAACGGGAGCGCCCGCTCACCGGCTGGACGCCCCAACCGCTGGCCGAGGCCGACACCGTCACCTTCCAGCTGCTGCAGGAACTGCTCGCCGGGCGCCGAACCCTCGCCGACCGCTTCCGCGGCCCGGGGCAGCCGATGGCCGCCGCACGGCCGGAGCTCGACACCGAGGCCGTGCTCGGGTTGCTCGAGCACGCCGAGCCGGCGAGCCTGCCGCGCGACTTCGAGGGCATGCGCCAATGGCTGCTGTTGCAGGCGCGCCACCAGCGCGGGCAGGCGGTCGCGCTCGCGCCCCACGATGCCGATACGTTCGAACTGCTCGGCATGATGTACGCCCACATCGCGAGCCAGCTGCGTGCGGGCAGCAGCGCCGCGGGGATGCTCGACCAGCTCCGCGTCCCGTTGCTGCGCCTCGCGCTGGTGGATCCCGGGTTCTTCGTGCGCAGCGCGCATCCGGCGCGCGAAGTGCTCAATGCCGTCGCGGAGACCGGTGCCGCCTGGCACGGGGCCGACGGCACCGACCCGCAGCTGGTGCAGCACCTGCAGCGCGTGGTCGACGAGATCGCGCGGCCGAACGTCGACGTCGCGGGCGCGTTCCGCGGCGCGGTGCAGGCGCTCGAGGCGCAGTACCAGGCGCTCGCACGACGATCCGAGATCAGCGAGCGTCGGCACGTCGAAGCCGCGCGCGGCAAGGAGAAGCTGGCGGTGGCGCGCAGGCGCTCGACCGCGGTGATCGAGGATGCGCTCGCCGGCGTCCGCCTTCCGCTGTTCCACCGGAACATGCTGCGGCAGGCCTGGGCCGATGCGCTCACCCTCGCGCACCTGCGCTACGGCGAGGACAGCACGGAATGGCAGGGCCTCGTCGACGCCACGCGCGAACTCGTGCGCGCAGGCGCCGGCCTCGCCGAGGCCCCTGCCGAACTGCAGCCGCAGGCCGAGCAGTGGCTCGCCACCGTCGGCTATCACGCCGACGACGCCGCCCGCATCTCGCGCATCCTCACGGCCACGGTGCACGAAGAGGACGACGATGCGGCGTCGCGCACCGAACTCGCGCTGCGGCTGAAGTCGCGCGCGCGGCTCGGCGAGGACGCCGTGCCCGAAGAGGCGGACCTGCCGCCGCGCACCGCCGCCGAGCAGGCCCAGTACGAACGCGCGCGCACGCTGCCGTTCGGCACGTGGATCGAATTCGACGAAGCCGAAGGGCGCGTGCGCCGCCGGCTGTCGTGGCTCAGCCCGGTCACGGGCAACGTGCTGTTCGTGAACCTGCGCGGCCAGCGTGCGGGGGAGTCGACGCTCGACATGCTCGCGCGGCGCCTCGCGGCCGGCACCGCACGCGTGGTGACCGCGGGCGAGGGGCGCCTCGTCGACCGCGCGTGGCGCGCCGCCCTGCAGTCGCTGCGCGGGCTCGCGGGTGGATCGCAGGAGGCGCCGGCATGAATGCGCGCATCGAGGACGTTCGCCGCAGCCGCCGGCGCCGCGTGGAGGGCCGCATCGAGGTGTTCGACGGCATGACCGAAGCGCCGATCGGTCAGCTCGGCAACCTGTCGGAGAGCGGGTTGCTGCTGCTGGCGAGCGCGCCGCTGCAGGACGACTGCCTCTACCAGTTGCGCTTCGTCCTGCCCGACCTGTTCGGGCGCCCGGTCACCTTCGAGGTCGGCGCCCACCTGCTGTGGGTCAACCCGACGAACCCGCCGGGGCAAGCGTGGATGGGCTTCCGGTTCCTCTCGATGGAGGACGGCCTCGTCGACCGCCTGCGCGAGTGGATCGACGCGCCCGGCGCCACCTACGTCTGAGCCGCGTCGCCGCGCTCGCGCGCGCCCTCACTCGCGGTGCAGCACCGCGAGCTCCGGCCGATGCAGGGCGAAGCCCTGCGCATGGTCGACGCCGAGCTCCGCCAGCGCGCGGATCAGTTCCTCGCTGTCGACCCACTCGGCGATCACCTTCAGGCCACGGCCGTGCCCGATGTCGGTCACCGCGCGCACGATCGCGTGGCTCATCGGATCGCTCAGCAGGTCCTGGATGAAGCTGCCGTCGATCTTGATGATGTCGACCGGCAGGTTCTTGAGGTAGCCGAACGAGGACATGCCCACGCCGAAGTCGTCCAGCGCCACGCGGCAGCCCACGTGCCGCAGCTGGGCGACGAAACGCGAGACCTGCGCGAGGTTGCGCACCGCCACCGTCTCGGTGATCTCGAAGCACAGGCGCTGCGGATCGATGTCGTGGCGCTTGACCAGCGCGAGGATCATGTCCGCGAGCGTCTCGTCCTCCAGGCTCGCGCCGGAGAGGTTGATGGCGGCGAACGCGAGCCCCGCGCCCTCGGGGTGCAGGCGATCGAGATTGGCGAGCGTGGTCTGGATGACCCACCGGTCGATCGCCGGCATGAGCCCGTAGCGTTCGGCGGCCGGCAGGAACGCGCCGGGCGAGACGATGCGGTTCTGCTCGTCAGCCATCCTCAGGAGCACCTCGAGGCGCGTTCCGCCGGAGAGCTCCCTCAACGGCTGCACCTCCTGGTAGAACAGGCGCAGGCGGTCCTGCTCGATCGCCCACCGCAGGCGGTGCGCCCATTCCATTTCGGTGCGGCGGTGCGCCGCGGCATCGTCGCCGCCGGTGTAGAAATGCACGCGGTTGCGGCCGCCCTCCTTGGCCATGTAGCAGGCGGTGTCGGCCTGCGCGAACAGCTCCTTGATGCCGACGACCGGATCGATCAGCACGCCGCCGATGCTCGCGGTGATGCCGTAGCTGGCGCGCTCCCAGACGAAGGTGTAGGCATCGATGTGCTGGCGAAGGCGTTCGGCCACCAGCCGCGCGCCGGCCTCGTCGTGCACGTCGCAGGCGAGTACCCCGAACTCATCGCCGCCCAGGCGCGCGAGCACGTCGCCGCCCCGCAACTGCTCGCGCATCACCGTGGCGAGTTGGGACAGCAGCTGGTCGCCTGCCGCGTGGCCCGAGGTGTCGTTGATCAGCTTGAACTGGTCGAGATCGACGAACAGCAGCGCGCACGCGGGCCCGCCCACCTGCATGAGGCCGAGCTGGCGCTCCACGCGACGCTCGAACTCGCGCCGGTTGTAGAGTTCGGTCAGCGCATCGTGGCTCGCCTGGTAGGTGAGCAACTCCGTCAACTGGCGCTGCTGGGAAATGTCGGAGGCGACCATGAGCCGCTTCGGCCGTCCGCCGATCTCGATGCGCGCGATCGACACGCTGGCCCAGAAGCGATCGCCGTTCGTGCTGCGCAGCAGCGATTCCACACTCTCCCACCCGCCCGGCATCGCGGCCTCGACCTCCGCGCGCTGGCGAGGGTCCTCGAACAGCGACGACAGGCGCGCACGCTCGACGTGTTCACCGAGGCGGATGCGCGCGGCCTCGTTGGCGTAGATGATCTCGCCGGTGGTCTCGCGGGCGAGCACGACGAGCGCCGGCAGCAACTCGTTGACCGCGCGGAAGCGCTCCTCGCTCTCGCGGTAGCGCCGGCTCATCGCCTCCCCGATCTCGAGCGCGCGCCGCCGCGAGGTCGCGAACGAATGGACCCACAGGGCGAACAGCAGGCTGCCGAGGCTGCCGGCCACGAGCAGCGGTAGCAGCTCCGTGGTCGCGCGCTCCCCGTGGCGGCTGTCGTGCAGTTCGACCATCCATCGACGTCCGCCGAACTCCAGCGGCTCGGCATGCCGCCAGGTGCCGATGCCGCCCCGCACCGGACCATGGGTCTGGTGGACCACGCGCGGCCCCGCCTCGGTGATGTCGGCGATGTGGAGGTGCAGGCGGGAGCGCCCCTCGCGGTCGAAGACGCCTTCGGCCATGCGCGAGATGGGGAACGACATGCCCAGCGACCCGATCAGGCGCTCCCGGCGCTCGGCGACGTCGCGTGGGACGGGGCCCGGACCGTAGAGCGGCAGGCGCAACAGCAGGCCGTCCGGCGGTGCGGTCGGCGCGTCCTGGATCAGCCGGAACGGCGCCGACAGCGCGGGCTGGTCGGCGTCGCGGGAACGCAGCACGGCCGCGAGGTTGTGCGGCTGGCTTCGTACGTCGAGTCCGAGGACGCGCTCGTTGCCCGCGCGCGGCTGGACGAGGTCGGTCAGGAAGTGGTCGCCGTCCGGGCCGGGCACGCGGCGCGAGAACACCACGGCCTGCAGGCCCGGCAGCCGGTCGGAGAGCGCGAGGGCATCGTAGGCACGCGCGAACGCCGCCTCGTCGGGGGCGCCGGCCTGGAAGGACGACTGCAGTGCCCGCACCGCGAGGTCGTACTCACGCAGCTGGCGCGCGAGTACGTCCGCCTGGCTGCGCGCGAGCGCCTCGAGCTGGCGGGATTCGTCGATCGAATCGCGATGCCGCTGCCACGCGGCGAGGCCGAGCGTGAGCGCCAGCCCCAGCGCGAGCGCTCCGAGGCTCGCCAGCCACGCCGGCACGGCGGCAGGCAGCGCCGTCTCGGGCGGTTCTCCGGTCTTTCGGTCAAAATCCATGACGCCTCCCCGGATGCCGCATATGCACAGCCACGACCCCGCCCCGCTCTACGCCGCCCACCTGGACGAACTGCGCCGGCGCGCCGATGCCGCGCTCGAGCGCGGCGGCTTCGACCACCTGGTGGTGCCCAGCGGTACTTCGCACTACCAGGTATTCGACGATCGCGACTATCCCTATGCCGTGAATCCCCAGTTCAAGGCGTGGGTTCCCCTCACGCGCGCGCCGGGAAGCTGGATCGTGTACAGCCCCGGCCGTCGCCCCCGCCTGCTCTTCCTGCAGCCCCGCGACTACTGGCACGTCGTCCCCCAAGCGCCGAGCGGCTGGTGGGTCGAGCATTTCGACATCGAGATCATCCGCACTCCGGAGCAGGCGCTCCCCCACCTGCCCGCCCGGGAACGGAGCGCGATCCTCGGCGAGCCGCAGAGCGCGCTGGGGGATTATGCGCCCAACAATCCCGCCGCGGTGCTCGCGTATCTGGAGTACCACCGCGCCTACAAGACGGCGTATGAGATCGCGATGATGCGCCGCGCGAGCGCCATCGGCGTCCGCGCCCACCGCGCCGCCGAGGCCGCCTTCCGCGAGGGGCGCTCGGAATTCGACATCCACCTCGCCTACTGCGCCGCTGCACGCCAGGACGCCAATGAACTGCCCTACGGAAACATCGTCGCGCTCAACGAGCACGGCGCCGTGCTGCATTACACGGAGCTCGACCGAGAGGCGCCCGCCACCCCGCGCAGCTTCCTGATCGACGCGGGTGCCGGCTATGGCGGGTACGCCTGCGACATTACCCGCACCTACTCGCATGCGCGCGACGACTTCCAGGCGATGGTCGACGCGGTCGACGTCGCCCAGCAGGCGATGTGCGCGCAGGTCCGCGCCGGCTTCGATTACCGCCAGCTGCACGTCGACGCGCACCTCGCGCTGGCGGGGATCCTCCGGGACTTCGGCGTGCTGCGGACCTCGCCCGAGGCCGCGGTGGAAACGCGCGTGAGCAGCGCCTTCTTCCCCCACGGCATCGGCCATGGCATCGGCCTGCAGGTCCACGACGTCGCCGGGTTCGCCGAGTCCGATCGCGGCGGCACGATCGCCAAGCCCGACGGCCATCCCTACCTGCGCCTCACGCGGACCCTGGAGCCCGGCATGGTGGTGACCATCGAGCCCGGCATCTACTTCATCGACATGCTACTCGAGGAGCTGCGCGCCGGCCCGCATGCCGACGCGGTCGACTGGGCACGGGTCGACGCGTTCCGGCCCTATGGTGGCATCCGCATCGAGGACGACGTGGCGTGCACGGACGACGCGCCGCTCAACCTCACGCGCGAGGCGTTCGCCTCGCCGTGACTGCCGTCAGGCCTCGGCGGGCACGAAGTCCAGCGCGGCGGAGTTGATGCAGTAGCGCAGTCCCGTGGGCCGGGGGCCATCGGGAAACACGTGCCCCAGGTGCGAATCGCACCGTGCGCACCGCACCTCCACGCGCCGCATCCCGTGCGACGTGTCCTCGTGCTCGCTCACCGCGCCATCGCCGAGCGGGCGCGTGTAGCTCGGCCAACCGCTTCCCGAGTCGTACTTGTCGATGGAGGCGAAGAGCGGCGTGCGGCAGGCCACGCAGACGTAAGTACCCGCCGCCTTGTGGTTCCAGTACTTGCCGGTGAAGGCACGCTCGGTCGCCGAGCATCGGCAGATCGCGTACTGCTCGGGCGTGAGCTGTTCGCGCCACTGGTCGTCCGTGCGCTCGATCCGTTCGTCGTTCGTCGTACTCATGTCGCCTCCACCGGCCGCAGCCGACCATCGCGCATCGCGTTGCCCCCCTCCCCCCGTTGGGGCAATCTAGCGATCCGCTGTCCCGACCGACATCCCTCTTCCCCCCGGATGCCCCGCGTGCGCACGACTTTCCGCCTCCTCCCGTTATCGCTGTGTATCGCCCTCGCCCTCCCCGCGATGGCCCAGGAGGACGACGAGGACTGGAGCCTCTGCCCGATCCACGATGCGGTGCCCGCCTTCGACGGCGTGGCCGACAGCGCGACAGGCACCTCGGCCGAGCGCCAGCAGCTCCCGACCGACATCGAGGGCGACGCGCTCGAGGCGACGGAGAACCAGAACACGCTGGTGCAGGGCAACGTCGAGCTGCGCCGCGGCGACCAGTTCCTCGGCACCGACCGCCTGGTCTACAACCAGGAGACCGGGCAGTACCGCGCCGAGGGCAGCATCCGCTACCAGGATGCGGGTATGCGGATCGTCGCCGAGAGCGCGGAGGGCAACCAGGAGACGGACGCCCACACGATCAACGACCTCCAGTACCAGCTCACGCGCCGACGCGGCAACGGCGGCGCCGACAAGATCGTGCTGGAGGACGATGCGGGTGCGCTGTTCGGTGCGACCTATTCCACGTGCGATCCACGCCAGCGCGCGTGGGAGCTGCGCGCACGCCGCATCGACATCGACCTCGCGAACGGCCGCGGCGTCGCCAAGAACGCCACGTTGCGCATCGGCCGCGTGCCCGTTCTGTACGTGCCCTGGTTCCCGTTCCCGACCGACGACCGCCGCCAGACCGGCCTGCTGTACCCGTCGATCAACATGTCGGGGCGCAACGGCTTCGACTGGAAGCAGCCGATCTACCTCAACCTCGCGCCGAACTACGACGCCACGCTCTATCCGCGGGTGATGACGCGGCGCGGCGCGCAGATCGGCGGCGAGTTCCGCTGGCTGTACGAGCGCGGCCAGGGCGTGGTCTCGGCCAGCTACATGCCGAGCGACCGCCTGCCGCGGCGCGAATCCGATCGCTACCTCACGTTCAACGGCGTCCCCCTGCCCGGCGCGACGCTTCCGGACGACAACCGCGGCCAGTTCTCGCTCAACACCATCCACAACTTCAGCGCGACGTGGCACGCCACGGCGAACCTCGGCTGGGTGAGCGACACGCACTACCTCGAGGACTTCTCGAACAGCCTGTACGGCGTGTCGAGCTACCACATCCGCAGCGAGGCGGGCCTGTTCGGCCGCGGGCGCTACTGGAACGCCGGCGTCATGGCGGACCACTACCAGCTCGCCGACTACACGCTCAGCGAGGCGAGCCTGCCCTACGACCGCCTGCCGCGCGCGTTCGCGCACTGGGCGCAGCCATTCGGGCGGTGGCTCGAGGCGGGCGTCGACGCCGAGCTCGTGCGCTTCGTCCACGAGGACTACCGCGCCGACGGCGTGCTGACGCCGAACCAGTTCCAGTTCGACGGCACGCGCTTCGACATGAAGCCCTACGTCGCCGCCAACCTCGAGGGCGCGAGCTGGTTCGTGCGGCCGAAGCTCGCCTGGCGCTACACGGCCTACGACCTCGACAACCGCTGGGGCCCGTTCGTCGGGAACGAGCTCTCGCCCACGCGCAGCCTCCCCGTGACCTCGCTCGACGCCGGCATGTTCTTCGACCGCGAGACGTCGTTCCGCGGCGAGCGCTACCTGCAGACCCTGGAGCCGCGCCTGTACTACCTGCGCGTGCCGTACCGCGACCAGAGCGGCATCCCGCTGTTCGACACCGCGCCGATGACCTTCAGCTGGGGCCAGCTGTTCCGCGACAACCGCTACACCGGCCCGGACCGCCAGACCGACGCCAACCAGCTCACGATCGCCGCGACGACGCGCTTCATCAGCGAGGAGGACGGACGCGAGCGGCTGGCGGCGAGCCTCGGCCAGATCCGCTACTTCGAGGACAGCCGGGTCACCGTGCCGGGCGAGGCGCCCGTCGCGCAGGGCAAGTCCGCCTGGGTCGCCGAGGTGGGCTTCGCGCCGACCGACCGCTGGACGATCAACGCGGCCTACCACTGGGATCCGAAGCTCCGCGGCCAGAACCTCGCGAGCCTGCGGGCGCGCTACCTGGTCGGCGACACCGGCGTCGTGAACTTCGGCTACCGCTACCGCCGCAACACGGCCTTCCGCCCGGGCATCGACCCGCCGGGGGCGCGCGACCTGATCGAGCAGGTCGACCTCTCCTTCCTCTATCCCGTCACGCCCAACTGGAGCGTGGTGGGCCGGTACTACTACTCGATCCTCGACAAGAAGGAACTTGAGACCATCGCCGGTGTCCAATGGGAGAGCTGCTGCCTCGCCGTGCGCCTGGTCGGCCGCCGCTACCTCCGCGACCGGACCGGCAACCTGAACAACGCACTCCAACTGGAAGTTGAACTGAAGGGGCTGGGCTCGGCCGGGCAGAAGGCGGAGCGCGTTTTGCGCCGTGCTATCCTCGGCTACGATCGCGACGACCTCTATCTCGTCCCGCCGTCCTCCGTGAACCGTACCGGCACGGGCGGCGATGCCTCCTCCACTCCCGATCCGACTCCATGACCGCATCCCGCCCGATGAAGACGCTGCTCGCGTGCCTGCTGTCCGCGATGGTGGCCGCCCAGGTCGCCGTTCCGACGCTCGCGCTCGCCCAGGACCTGCAGCCGATCGACCGCATCGCGGCGGTGGTCAATGAGGACGTGATCCTGCGCAGCGAGCTCGACCGCGCGGTCGCCAACATCCGCGCCCAGTATGCCGGGCGGGCCGAGCAGCTGCCGCCAGCCGACGTGCTCGAGCGCCAGGTGCTCGAGCGCCTCGTGCTGGTGCGCCTGCAGGTCGCGCGCGCGCAGGAGACCGGCATCCGCGTGGCGGACGAGGAACTCGAGCAGGCCATCGCCGGCATCGCCCAGCAGAACGGCATCTCGGTCGATGCCCTCCGCCAGCGCGTCACCAGCGATGGCTCGACGTTCGTCGAGTTCCGCAATTCGGTCCGCGATGAGCTCCTCATCCAGCGCCTGCGCCAGCGCTTCGCGCAGAGCCGCGTGAACGTGAGCGAGGCCGAGATCGAGGCCGCGCTCACGGCCAGCGCCGCCCAGGGCCAGCAGTTCCGCCTCGCGCACATCCTGGTGGCGCTGCCCGAGGGCGCGACGCCCGAGCAGATCGCGACGGCACAGAAGAAGATCGAGGGCGTGAAGGGCCTCATCGACCGCGGTGAGATGGACTTCGCGGCCGCGGCGGTGCGTTACTCCGACAGCCCCAACGCGCTCGAGGGCGGCGACCTCGGCTGGCGCGGCGCGGACGAGATCCCCGGCGCCTTCGCGCGCCTGGTCCGCGACATGCAGCCCGGCCAGGTCACCGATGCGATCCGCGGCCCGAGCGGCTTCCAGCTCCTGAAGCTCGTCGAGGTGCGCGATGCCGCCCAGGCGGGCGCGCAGATGGTGACCCAGTACAACGCCCGCCACATCCTGGTGCGCGTCGACGCCGACACGACCGATGCCCAGGCCGAGGCCAAGGCCCGCACGCTCGCGGCGCGCATCGCCGGCGGCGCGGCCTTCGCCGACGTGGCGCGCACCGACAGCGAGGACCAGTCCTCCCGCACCCGCGGTGGAGACCTCGGCTGGTTCACGGCCGACCAGTTCGGTCCGGATTTCGGACAGCGCGTCGCCGCGCTCGGCGACCAGCAGGTCTCCGAGCCGTTCCGCACGGAAGCCGGCTGGCATGTCGTGCAGCGCCTCGGCACCCGCCAGGCCGACGCGGGCAACGACCAGCGCCGCGCGCAGATCGCCGAGACGATCGGTCGCCGGAAGCTGGAGGACGAGTGGAACCGCTTCCTGCGCGAGCTGCGTGGCGAAGCGTTCGTCGACGTGCGCGGCGCCACCTCGGCGCAGGCGACCCCCGCCGCCAGCGGCGGCTGATCCCGCGGCGTGAGCGACGCGCCCCGGCTCGCGCTGGTCCCGGGTGAGCCGGCCGGCGTCGGGCCGGAGCTCTGCGTCCGGCTTGCCCAGCGGCCCCGCGACTGCTCGCTCGTCGCATTCGCCGATCCCGACACGCTCCGGTCGGCTGCCGACCGCCTGGGACTGCCGCTTCGCCTGCTTGACGGGGATGCGGCGGCGGTCGACGCCGGCTGCCTGGCCCTCCATCCGATCCCGAACGCGCGGCCCTCGACGCCGGGCCAGCTCGACCCCGCCAATGCCCCTGCTGTGGTCCGCGCGCTGACGGAGGCCGCGACGGCCTGCGTCGGTGGCCGCCATGCCGGCCTCGTGACCGGGCCGGTCCACAAGGGCGTAGTGAACGATGCCGGCATCGCCTACACCGGCACGACCGAGTTGCTCGCGCGCCATGCCGGCTCGGACGTCGTGATGATGCTCGGGCACGACGGGCTGCGCGTGGCCCTCGTCACCACGCACCTGCCGCTTCGCGCGGTGCCCGATGCGATCACCGGCGACGTCCTCGAGCGCACGCTGCGGATCGTGGACGCCGCGCTGCGGCGCGACTTCGGTGTCGCCTCCCCCCGCATCGCCGTGCTCGGCCTGAATCCGCATGCCGGAGAGGACGGTCACCTGGGCCGCGAGGAGATCGAGGTGATCGCGCCCGCGATGCGCCGCCTGGCCCGCGACGGGCTCGCACTGGTCGGCCCCCTGCCGGCCGACACGGCGTTCCTGCCCTCCAAGCTTGCAGGCTTCGACGCCGTGGTCGCGATGTACCACGACCAGGGGCTCCCCGTGCTCAAGCACTCCGGCTTCGAACGCGCGGTCAACATCACGCTCGGCCTGCCCTATCCACGCGTGGCCGTCGACCACGGGACCGCGCTCGACCTCGCCGGCACGGGTCGCGCCGACCCGTCGAGCCTGTTCGCCGCGACGGACCTGTGCACGCGGCTCGCGACCAACCGCCTCCGTCGCGCGCTCGCCTGACCCGCCGCGACGGCCCGCACGGCAGCCGCGGGGGATAATCGCCCGATGAGCACCTTCACCGAACCGCCGAAGAAGCGCCTCGGCCAGCACTTCCTGCACGAGCGCGGGATCATCGACAAGATCGTCTGCGCCCTGGACCCGCAGCCGGGCGACCGCCTCGTCGAGATCGGTCCGGGCCAGGGCGCCATCACGTTCCCGCTGCTCGAGCAGCACGGCGAACTGACGGTGATCGAGTTCGACCGGGACCTGATCGAGCCGCTCACGCAGGCGGCGCAGGGACACGGCCGCCTGCACGTCATCCATCGCGACGTGCTGCAGGTCGACTTCACCGAACTCGCGGACGGCACGCCGATCCGGCTCGTCGGCAACCTGCCCTACAACCTGTCCTCGCCGATCCTCTTCCACGCACTCGACCACGCTGCCGTGGTGCGCGACATGCACTTCATGCTGCAGAAGGAAGTGGTCGACCGCATGGCGGCCGGGCCGGGCAGCAAGGTCTACGGGCGCCTCGGCGTCATGCTGCAGGCCTACTGCCGCGTGACGCCGCTGTTCGACGTGCCGCCGGGCTGCTTCCGCCCGCCTCCGAAGGTCGACTCGGCCGTCGTGCGCCTGGTGCCGCGGCCTGCCGCGGAAGTGCGGGTGCAGGACGCCGCGATGTTCTCGCGCGTGGTGCGCGATGCGTTCGGCCAGCGGCGCAAGACGCTCCGCAATGCGCTGTCGTCGGTCTGCGACGCGGCGGCCATCGAGGCCGCGGGCCTCGACCCCACGTCCCGCGCCGAGCAGATCGAGGTCGAAGGCTTCGTCACCCTCGCGAACGCGCTCGCGGGCGCCGCGCCGGGCTGAGGCTTCGCCGTCGACGCCCCAGCACGTAAACTCCGTCGCATGGAGCATCGCGACGACCATGCGATCGGCATCGAGGTGGACACGCGCTACCTCGAGGAGCAGTCGCGCCCCGACGAGCAGCACTTCGTGTTCGCTTACACCATCCGCATCCGCAACGACGGGTCGGTCCCCGCGAAGCTGCTCGGGCGCCACTGGATCATCACCGACGCCAAGGGGATGGTGCGCGAGGTCGACGGCGAGGGTGTGGTCGGCGAACAGCCGCACCTGGCGCCGGGCGAGGCCTTCCAGTACACGTCGGGCGCCGTGCTCGAGACCGACCTCGGCGTGATGCGCGGCAGCTACCGGATGCTCGCCGACGACGGCACCGCGTTCGAAGCGGCCATCCCGGCCTTCACCCTCACCGTGCCGCGCACGCTGCACTGATGCGCGGAGCACGCACCCCATGACCGTCTGGGCCATCGGCGACCTGCAGGGCTGCTACGACGCCACGCAACGCCTGCTCGAGCGCATCGCCTTCGATCCCGCGCGGGACCGCCTCTGGTTCTGCGGCGACCTCGTCAACCGCGGCGGCCAGTCGCTCGAGACGCTCCGCCTCGTGCACTCGCTGCGCGAGCACAGCGTCGTCGTGCTCGGCAACCACGACCTCTCGCTGCTGGCGATCGGCGAGCGGCGCGAGGAGGAGCAGAAGAAGGTCAATCCCGACCTGCAGCGCGTGGTCACCGCGCCCGATCGCGACGAGCTGCTCGGCTGGCTGCGAATGCAGAAGCTCATGCATGTGGACCGCGAGCTCGGCTGGGCGATGCTGCACGCGGGCATCGCGCCGAAGTGGACGATCGCGATGGCCGAGCGCCATGCGCGCGAGGTCGAGAAGGCGCTGCACGGCGACCAGTACGGGCGGCTGCTCAAGAACCTCTACGGCGACGGCCCTGCGTGGAATCCGCGGCTGGCGGGCATCGACCGCCAGCGCGCGATCATCAACATCTTCACCCGCATGCGCTTCTGCAGCCCGCGTGGGCGCATCGCGTTCGAGGACAAGGGCCCGCCGGGCACGCAGCCGGCGGGGCTGTACCCGTGGTACGCGGTGCCGGGCCATGCGACGCGCGATCTCAAGGTCGTCTGCGGGCACTGGTCGGCGCTCGGCCTGTTCATCGGCCACGGCGTGCATGCGATCGATACCGGCGCCGTCTGGGGCGGCAAACTGACCGCGCTGCGCCTGGACACCGACGAACTGCAGCTGGCGCAGGTGAAGGGCCGCGACGTGCCGGCGCAGCCGCCGAAACCGCGGCCGCCGCAACGACGCGACAAGCATCCGGGCGAAGCCCGTCGCCATGGCGGCGAGCGTCGCGAGCGCGGAACGCCGCCGCAGGCGCGCGAGTCCGGCGCGCCTCCCGCCTGACGTTCGGGTCGAAGGCATGGACACCGCAGGCCCCTCCTCCACGTCGCACGGTGCCGCGGGCCTGGTGCTCCACGAGTTCCACGATGCGCTCGCGGGGCACTTCCACGACATCAACGCCGAGTGGATCGAGGCGATGTTCCGCCTGGAGGACACGGACCGCGAGGTGCTCGCGAACCCGCGCGCGCGGATCATCGAGCCCGGCGGCGCCATCCTGTTCGTCGAGGCGCCCGGCCACGGGATCGTCGGGACCTGCGCGCTGCAGAAGACCGGCGCGACGTCCTACGAGCTCACGAAGATGGGCGTGCGCGCATCCGCCCGCGGAATGAAGGCGGGCGAGTTCCTCCTCGCAGCGATCATCGAGCGCGCCGGGACACTCGGCGCCGATCCGCTCTACCTGCTCACCAACCGCCGCTGTGCGCCGGCGATCCATCTCTACGAGAAGCTGGGCTTCCGGCACGATGCCGACATCATGGCCCGGTACGGCGCACGCTACGCGCGCTGCGACGTGGCGATGCGGTACCACCGCCGCCCGGCCTGACGCCGGCCGGCGCGGGCGTCAGGCGCGCTCGTAGTCCACGTAGTCGAACGCATGCGCATGGCGCGCATCGGCCGGATGGTGCTCGCGCGCCACCTCTCGCCAGGCCGCGAGGTCGAGCGGCGGAAAGTAGGCATCGGCACGCGGCAGCGCGACGTCCACGTAGGTCATGTGCAGGTGCGTGGCGATCGGCAGGCACACGGCGAAGACGCCGCCGCCGCCGATCACAGCGAGTTCCGTCGCCTGTGTCTCGCGCGCGATGTCGAGGGCCTCGCGCACCGTCGCGACCGCATGCATGCCCTCGAACGGCACGCGCCCGCTGTGCGTGAGCACGAGATTGGCGCGCCCGGGCAGGGCGCGGCCGAGCGACTCGGCGGTCAGGCGCCCCATCAGCAGCGGCTTGCCGACCGTCAGCGCCTTGAAGCGCCGCAGGTCGTCGGGAAGGTGCCAAGGCAGGCGGCCGTCGACACCGATCGCACGCGTGCGGTCGACGGCTGCGATGAGGGATACACGCATCAGAGTCGCCCCCGCAGCCGTGCGTCCAAGGCGAGGCGACCGGGGCCGGTGAACGCGAGGCAGAGCGCACCGGCCACGAGCGCCAGCGCTGGAAATGCCGCGGGATACGGCGCCTTCGCATCGACCATCGCGATCGCGACGAGGAAATTGAAGGCGACGACGAGTGCCGCCGCGCGGGTGTACAGCCCGAGCACCAACGCGAGTCCACCGAGGAACTGGCCAGCGACCGACAGCACCGCGCAGGCGAGCGGGAAGGCGAAGCCGTGGTGCGCGAGGAAGTCCCGGAATTCGAGCATCCGTGACCACGAGGCCACGTTGTCCCACGTCATCACCACCGGATGGCCACCGGTCACGAGGCGGAGCACGAGCAGGCCGACGTCGGGATGGCGCGCGAGGCTGTGCTCGAGAGTGGAGACGGGGCCGCCGCGGTCGCGCATCGGACGCCCCGTCAGACCGCCACCGGCGCCTTGATCGCCGGGTGCGGGTCGTAGCCCTCGATCGCGATGTCGTCGAAGGTGAAGGCGAACAGGTCGTCGACCGCGGGATTCAGCCGCAGCGTCGGCAGCGCGCGTGGCGTGCGCGTCAGCTGCTCGCGCGCCTGCTCGAAATGGTTCGAATACAGGTGCGCATCGCCGAGGGTGTGCACGAAGTCGCCGGCGCCGAGCCCGGTCACCTGCGCGACCATGTGGGTCAGCAGCGCATAGCTCGCGATGTTGAACGGCACGCCGAGGAAGATGTCGCCACTGCGCTGGTAGAGCTGGCAGCTGAGCCTTCCGTCGGCGACGTAGAACTGGAACATGGTGTGGCATGGCATGAGCGCCATGCGCGGCAGGTCCGCCACGTTCCAGGCGCTCACGATCAGGCGGCGCGAATCGGGATTGCGGCGGATCTCGTCGACCACCCAGCGGATCTGGTCGATCTCCGAGCCGTCGCTGCCGGTCCAGCGCCGCCACTGCTTGCCGTAGACGGGCCCGAGCTCCCCCGCCTCGTCGGCCCATTCGTCCCAGATGGAGACCTTGTTCTCGCGCAGGTAGGCGATGTTGGTCTCGCCTTTGAGGAACCACAGCAGCTCGTGGATGATCGAGCGCAGGTGGAGCTTCTTGGTGGTGACGAGCGGGAAGCCCTCGGCGAGCGGAAAGCGCATCTGCCATCCGAAGACGCTGCGCGTGCCCGTGCCGGTGCGGTCGGCCTTGTCGGTGCCGTGCTCGAGCACGTGCCGCAGGAGGTCCAGATAGGCCTGCATGTCAGCCCGCCGCGGCGACGGGCGCCGGCTGCAGCGTCGGCTGGCGGCGCGCGAGCCACAGCCAGAACAGGCCGACCGCGATCAGCGGCAGGCTCAGGACCTGCCCCATCGTCAGCCAGTCGAAGGCGAGGTAACCGAGGTGCTGGTCCGGCTGGCGCACGAACTCGACGAGGAAGCGGAACAGGCCGTAGACGAGCGCGAACACGCCGCCCACCGCATAGCGCGGCCGCGGGCGGCTCGAATACCACCACAGGATCGCGGCCATGACGATGCCCTCGAGCACGGCCTGGTACAGCTGCGACGGATGCCGCGCGAACGCATCGAGCACCCCCTGCGCATGCAGCTCGCGCAGACGCTCGACGGGCTGGCCCAGGTACGGCTCGGGCAGCGCGCGCTGGAACACGACGCCCCAGCTCCCGCCCGTCTCCTTCCCCCAGAGCTCGCCGCCGATGTAGTTGCCCAGTCGGCCGAGGCCCAGGCCGACGGGCACCAGCGGCGCGATGAAGTCCATGGCGTCCATGAAGTGCATGCGCTGGCGGCGCGCCCACAGCCACACCCCGAGCATCACGCCGAGCAGCCCGCCGTGGAAGCTCATGCCGCCTTCCCAGATGCGCAGCAGGCTGAGGGGATTCTCGAGGAAGGCACCGAAGCCGTAGAACAGCACGTAGCCGATGCGCCCGCCCAAAACGACGCCGAGCATCCCGTAGAACAGCATGTCGCCGAAGGCCTGCTCGCCGATGCCGGGGAGGCGGCCGGCACGCACGCGACTGCGGCCCATCCACCAGGCGGCGATGAAGCCCAGCAGGTACATCACCCCGTACCAGTGGATCTGCACGGGCCCGAGGGATAGCGCGATCGGGTCGATGTCGTGCAGGACGGTATTCGTCATCGGGCGGGCCGGCGGGTCGGAGCCCCTATTGTGGCCCGGGCCGCGCGCCGGCGGGAGGCTGTGCGCGGATCACAGCATGTGGGGCCGGTCGGGCAGCTCGTTGGTGTCGACGTACCCGTCCGGCCGCGGGAAATGCCGCTCCAGCAGCGCGGAGATGGTTTCGACCGTCCGCATGACGCCCGCCTCCGCGTCGCCCCGGCGCAGCGCATCGGCGAGCGCGGCACAGGCGGCGGACCAGTCCGCGTCGTCGACGCGGCTCGCCACGCCGCGGTCGGCCACGATCTCGATCGCATGGTCCGCGAGCAGCAGGTAGACCAGCACGCCGTTGTTGGCCTCGGTGTCCCAGACGCGCAGGCGCGCGAAGACCTCGCCCGCACGGCCGCGCGCGCGCTGGCCGACGAGCACGGCCGACAGCGGAAGCGCGGCCTCGACGGCGAAGCAGATCTCGCCCGTGTGGCGCGCTTCGCTCGCCGCGATCGCGCCGGCGATGCGCCCGAGCGCATCCTCCGGGAACGTGCGTGCGGAAGACGGTGCGAACAGATGGCGCAACCAGCGCATCACCAGCTCCCCGAGGCGCCACCGCCTCCGCTCATGCCGCCCCCGCCGCCCCAGCCTCCGCCGAAGCCGCCTCCACCACCGAACCCGCCCCCGCCGAAACCGCCGCCCCAGCCGATGCCGCCGAAGCCGACATCGCGGGCGTAGCGGACCCGACGACCGCCGGCGAGGCCGATGAAGAAGCCGATCAGGCCGCCCAGCACGCCTGCGAACAGCGTGCCGATCAGCAGGGCGACCGCGCCTGCCGCGCCCGCGGTGAGAATGCCACGCAGGAATGCGGGTGCGCGGCCGAAGATCGCGCGTGCGAACTGCGCGACGAACAGCGCCGCCAGCAGGCCGAACAGGAAACTGCCACCCCCGAGCGGCGCGCCCTGGGCCGGCATCGCCGGCGCCATCGGCGGCGGCAGCTGCTCGCCGTCGACGAGGCGCACCAGCACCGCCGTCGCGTCGCGCAGGCCTCCGGCGTAATCGTTCTGCCGGAAGCGCGGCACCATGTATTCCTGGATGACCCGGATCGCCGTGGCGTCCGGGATCGCGCCTTCGAGCCCGTAGCCGGTCTCGATGCGCACGCGGCGGTCGTCCTTGGCGACGACGATCAGCAGTCCGTCGTCGGTCTTCGCGCGTCCCAGTCGGTACTGCTCGAAGGCGCGCACCGCGTACTGCGCGATGTCCTCGGGCTGCGTGGTCGGCACCATCAGGATCTGCAGCTGCGCGCCCTTGCGCTGCTGCAGCGCGAGCGCCTGCTGCTCGAGTGCCTGGCGGCTCGCCGCGTCGAGGGTGCCCGTGGTGTCGACCACGGGCGAGCTGAGCGGCGGGATCGGTGCGAGCGTCTGCGCGAGCGCCGCGAACGCGGACGCCCACAGCACGAGCGCGAGCAGCGCGAGGACGCGGATCCGCGCCATGCGCCGCGATCAGCCCTGCGTAGCGGGCGCCGCGGCCGGCCGCGTGCTGGCGGGCGCCGGCGGCAGCGGCTGCGGACCCGTGGGCTGCGGACCGACCGGCTGCGGGCCCTGTGCCGGGCCGCTGCCGGCGGGCGCGGGCTGCGGCGTCGGGCCCGGCGTCGCCTGCGGCGGCGGCAGTTGCGCGGGCTGCGCGCCGTTCGGCGGCATCTGCACCTGCGGCGCGGCCCCGAAGTCGACGGTCGGCGCGTTGGAGATCTGCGCCTCGTTCTCGACGGTGAAGTTCGGCTTGCGCTCGTAGTTGAACATCATCGCCGTCAGGTTGACCGGAAAGCGCCGGATGTAGGTGTTGTAGTCCTGCACCGTCTGGATGTAGCGCTGGCGCTCCACGGCGATGCGATTCTCCGTGCCCTCGAGCTGCGCCTGCAGCTGGAGGAAGTTCTGGTCCGCCTTGAGCTGCGGATAGTTCTCGCTCACCACCAGCAGGCGCGAGATGGCGCTCTGCAGCTGGCCCTGCGCTTCCTGGAACTGGCGCAGCGAGTTCGGGTCGTCGGCATTCACGTTGATCGACCCCACGCGCGAGCGCGCCTCGGTCACCTGCTGCAGCACCTGCGCTTCGTGGCTCGCGTAGCCGCGTACGGTGGCGACGAGGTTGGGCACCAGATCGGCCCGGCGCTTGTAGACGTTGAGAACCTGCGACCAGGCCGCGTCGACGGCCTCCTCCTTCTCCTGGATGGTGTTGTAGCCACAGCCCGACAGGCTGGCGGCGAGCATCGCGAGAAGCAGGGCGGCGAGCAGTCTGCGCATGGGATTCCTCGTTCGGTTCGGCCGGCCGTGCCGGCGGTGGCATCTGACGCGAGCGGCAATAAATACGACGTGACGGCACCGGCGTGCCGACCGTCCGTCCAGATGCGGAAAGGCCGGCTTTCGCCGGCCTTCCGTCACTCGGGGAGAACCTGCCGGTTGGCCCGCTTCTTCGCCGCGAGGTTGAGGATCTCGACTAGCGCCGAGAAGCCCATCGCCGCGTAGAGGTAACCCTTCTCGATGTGGATGCCGAAGCCGTCCACGACGAGGTAGGCGCCCACCAGGACGATGAACGCGAGCGCGAGCATCTTCACCGTCGGGTTCGCGTCGATGAAGCGCCCGAGCGGCTTGGACGCGAGCAGCATGACCGCGACCGCCAGCAGGATCGCCGTCACCATCACCGCGGTCTGGTTCGCCATGCCGACGGCGGCGATGACCGAATCGAGCGAGAAGACGATGTCGATCACCGCGATCTGCGCGATCACCATGCCGAACGAGGCGGCCGGCTTGGTGTGGATGTCCTCTTCCTCGCCTTCGCCGCGGATGAGGTCGCGGATCTCCGCACTGCCCTTCACCAGCAGGAACAGGCCGCCGAGGATCAGCACCAGGTCGCGCACGGAGAAGCCGTGGCCGAACAGGCTGAAGAGCGGCGCGGTGAGGCTCGCCAGCCACGCCAGCGTGAGCAGCAGGCCGATGCGCGTGATGCAGGCCACCGCGATGCCGAAGCGGCGCGCCTTGTCGCGCTGGTGGGCGGGCAACTTGCTGACGGCGATCGAGATGAAGACGAGGTTGTCGATGCCCAGCACGATCTCGATCGCGCTGAGCGTCACCAGCGTGATCCAGGTCTGCGGGTCGAGGAGCATTTCCATCGTGGGGGGACGTCCGGGGTTTCAGGGGGATCAGGGGGCCAGCAGGCGCGGCCCGAGGATGGCCGCCCATGTCAGCACGACGGCCATCATGGCGACGAAGACGGCGGCCGAGCCCATGTCCTTGGCCCGGCCGGCCAGTTCGTGGAACTCCGCGCCGTAGCGTTCGATGACCGCTTCGATCGAGGAATTCAGCAGCTCCACGCTCATCACCATCAGCATGGAGCCGATCAACAGCGCCCGTTCCACGCCGTTGGCCCCGAGCCACCAGGCCAGCGGCGCGAGCACCACGAACAGGTAGACCTCGAGGCGGAACGACGACTCGTGCCGCCATGCCGCGCCCAGCCCCTTCAGCGACCAGATCGTGGCCTTGACGATGCGCGACGGGTGGCGCGGCAGGTGGCCGATGGTGTCGGGCATGGCGGCAGGGCCTTGGGCCAGGGTCGAGGAGCGAGGAGCCCGGACGGCCGGATGCCGCTGGAGCCGGCGGATTTTGCCACAGCGGGGGTCCGGGGGCTGCGCGGGCGGTGGCGCACGAGACCATCGCCGGTGCGCAGGGACCATCCGCGGCCGGCGGGCCGAGCGTGGCGGGATCGGCGGACAGGGCGCCCGGTCGTCGAGCAGTCGGCGCGGCGCGGCCGTCGATCACCGGTCCGCGCTGGCCGGCCCCGGCACCGCGTCAGCGACGCGGCGACGGCACCTCGTCCTCGTGCACCGCGGTCCCGCGCGTGCCGTCCGCACGGATCCAGCCACGGAACATGCTGCCGCTGTTGAACGGCATCGCGATGGTGCCGTCTCGGTCGAGCGCGATCGCGCCGCCGTCGCCGCCCATCGCCGGGATGACCTTGTTGATGACCTCGTCGGCCGCGGCCTGCAGGCTGTCGCCGCGGTAGGCCATGCGGGCGCAGATGTCGTGCGCCGCCGCGGCGCGGATGTAGAACTCGCCCCAGCCGGTGCTGGACACCCCGCAGCGGTCGTCGGCCCAGGTGCCGGCGCCGATGACGGGCGCATCGCCCACCCGGCCCCAGCGCTTGTTGGTCATTCCGCCGGTGCTCGTGGCGGCGGCGATCCGGCCGTCGCGATCGAGCGCGACGGCGCCGACGGTGCCGAAGTACGGCGGCTGGTCGCTGTCGGACGTGCGCGAGGCGGCACGCTTCTCCTGCTCCGCGCGCCGGGCCTTCTCCAGCTGCTCGCGGCGATGCGGCGTGTCGAACCATGCATTCGGCACGCGCTCGATCTCCGGGAGCGTGTCGGCGAAGGCTTCCGCGCCCTGCGCGGCGAGCATCACGTGCGGGCTCTTCTCCATCACCGCGCGGGCCAGCCGGATCGGATTGCGCACGGTGGTCACGCCCGCGACCGAACCCGCGCGGCGCGTATGCCCTTCCATGATCGAAGCATCGAGCTCGTGGCCGCCCTGCGCGTTGAACACCGCGCCCTTGCCGGCGTTGAAGCGCGGGCTCTCCTCCAGCACCACGACGGCTGCGGTGACCGCGTCCAGCGCGCTGCCGCCGCGTTGCAGGATCGCATTGCCGGCATCGAGCGCGCGGTTGAGGGTGGCATGGACGTCCTTCAGATCCGCCTCGCCTAGGGCGTCCTTCGGGACGAAGCCGGCACCGCCGTGGATCACGAGGGCGGTGCGTGCGGGCCGCGGCGGCGCGGCATCGGGCGTGTGGGCGGCGCTGGTCATCGAGGCGAGGCCGAGAAGGATGGGGACGAGGCTGCGCATGGGACCTCCGGAGCGGAGCCCGGAGCATACGGCGCCGCCGATTCGTCGCGGCGTGGCCGGTCGTGCTCCGGCCTCGCGTTTTACGCCCGCGCATCGGTCCGGTGCACCGCAGCATGGAAACGGTCACCGGCCTTCACACCGACAGGCGGCGCGTTACAGCCGCCTTCACCACCTTCGTGCCGCGTTTCGCAGGGTCTTTGAAATCGTATGCAGGCGCGCGGGCGTGCCGCACGCGTGAAGACGTCAGCACATACGGCGCCGTGTGGTTGACACGATTCAGGCGCGATTCGAAGTCTCGCCCGGCGCCGCGGATTGGTCGGCGCACGTCGCGCAGGATCCGCGCGCCGCCCATCCCTTCCGAGTCCCCCCCGAATTGGAGTCGCCATGAACCGCAAGTGCGTCCTCGCCGTCGCCGTGTCCCTCGCGCTGTGCTCCTCCGCCGTAACCGCGGGCGAGTTCGTCCGCGCCCAGAACAGGATCGAAGGCCAGTACATCGTGGTGATGAAGCCCGATGCCCTGGTCTCCCCCGCCGCCGCCAACCGCGCGCAGGGCCTCGCCATCGCCGCCGAGAACGCGGCGGTCGACCTCGCCGCCAAGCACGGCGGCCGCGTGAACCGCCTCTTCAAGCACGCCCTGCAGGGCTTCGCGATGGAGGCCGACGAGCGCGTCGTCGCGCGGATGCTCAAGGATCCGCGGGTGGCGTTCATCGAAGAGGACGGCATCGTCACCACGAGCGCGACGCAGAGCAATGCGACGTGGGGCCTCGATCGCATCGACCAGCGCGACCGTCCGCTCAACGGCACCTACGTCTACGACTACACCGGCTCGGGCGTGCGCGCCTACATCATCGACACCGGCATCCTGCGCACCCACACGCAGTTCGGCACCCGCGTGCAGACGGGCTACACCGCGATCAACGACGGGCGCGGCAGCACCGACTGCAACGGCCACGGCACGCACGTCGCCGGCACCGTCGGCGGCTCGACGTACGGCGTCGCCAAGTCGGTGACCCTGGTCCCCGTGCGCGTACTCGGCTGCAACGGCTCGGGGACGAACTCCGGCGTGATCGCCGGCATCGACTGGGTCCGCACCAACCACGTCAAGCCGGCGGTGGCGAACATGTCGCTCGGCGGTGGCGCGTCGTCGGCCGTCGACACGGCGGTCAACAACCTCAATGCCGCGGGGGTGACGGTGGTGGTGGCTGCCGGCAACGACAACTCGAACGCCTGCAACTACTCGCCGGCACGCGCGTCGGGCGTGTACACGGTGGCGTCGTCGACCTCGAGCGACGCGCGCTCCTCGTTCTCCAACTACGGCTCGTGCATCGAGATCTTCGCGCCCGGCAGCTCGATCACGTCCGCCTGGCACACCAGCACGTCGGCGACGAACACCATCAGCGGCACGTCGATGGCATCGCCGCACGTGGCGGGCGCCGCGGCGCTGTACCTGCAGCGCAACCCGTCCGCCTCGCCGGCGACGGTCAAGAGCTGGCTGACGAACAATTCCTCGACCGGGCGCATCTCGGGCGAGAACGGATCGCCGGACCGCCTGCTCTACTCGCGCTGATGCGCAACCGCGCCACGGACGGCGCATCGCGAAGGCGGCCTCCGGGCCGCCTTCGTCGTGCCGGTCACTGCGAGCGCAGCGCCTCGATCGGATCCAGGCGCGACGCCTTGCGCGCGGGGTAGTAGCCGAAGAACAGGCCGGTGGCGATCGAGAAGCCCGCGGCGAGGAGGATCACCTGCGCGTCGAGCTTGGCCGGCAGGGAGCCGAACTTCTCGACCGCGAGCGCGCCGAGGATGCCGATCACGATGCCCAGCGCGCCGCCGATGAGCGAGATCAGCATCGCCTCGGCGAGGAACTGGCGACGGATGTCGCGCGGCCCCGCGCCGACCGCCATGCGCAGGCCGATCTCGCGGATCCGCTCGGTCACGCTCACGAGCATGATGTTCATGATGCCGATGCCGCCGACGATGAGCGAGATGCTGGCCACCGCGCCGAGCAGCAGGCCCATGAGCCGCGTGGCCTGCGTGCGCGTGGCGACGACCTCCGCGATGTTGCGCACGGTGAAGTCATCCTCCTCGCCCGGCTGGATCTTGTGCCGCTGGCGCAGCAGCGCCTCGATCTCGCCCTGCGCGTAGGCGAGGTCGTCGGCGTCCGCCACGCCCACCGCGATGCTGTTCACCGCGCCGGGCGGCAGTCCCATCGCGCCCATCAGGCGGCGGCGCGCGGTCTCGAGCGGCACCACGACGAGGTCGTCCTGGTCCTGGCCGAAACCGCCCTGCCCCTTCGACTTGAGCACGCCGACGACGGTGAACGGTACGCGCGCCAAGCGCACCGTCTGGCCGATCGCCTCCTCGTCGCCGAACAGCTCGCGGCGCACGGTTTCGCCCAGGATCACCGACTTGCCGCCGTTGTAGTCCGACGGCTGGAAACCCTCGCCGCTGGCGACTTCCCAGCCATTGATGGCGAACCAGTCCGGCTGCACGCCCTGCCACTGCGAGGACCAGTTGTTCTCCGCGTAGACGAGCTGCGTGCCGCCGCGCAGCGTGCCGGAGACGTACTGCACCTCGGGCACGTCGGTGCGGATCGCTTCGGCGTCCTCGAGGTTGAGCGTGTTCGACGAGCCCGCGCCCATGCGCACGCCACCGAAGCCGCGGCTGGAGCCGCCGAAGATGTCCAGACGGTTCGAGCCCAGCCCGGAGACGAGCTTGTCGATCTCCGCCTGCGTGCCCTGCCCGACCGACACCATCACGATCACCGCCGCGATGCCGATGATCACACCGAGCGACGTCAGCGCGCTGCGCAGCCAGTTGCCGCGCAGCGAGAACGTGGCGGTGCGGACGACTTCGGCGAGCTTCACGGCGTGCCTCCATGGAGGACCTGCGCGACCTCGGCCAGGTGCGCCGCCTCCTCCTCGCTCTGCGCGTGCATCTCGCCGTCGCGCATGACGAAGACGCGGTCGGCATGCGCGGCGACTTCCGCATCGTGGGTGATCAGCACGATCGTGTGCCCGTCGTCGCGCAGCCGCCGGAACAGCGCGAGGATCTCCTCGCCCGTCTTCGTGTCGAGCGCGCCCGTGGGCTCGTCGGCGAGCAGCACGGGCGGGCGGTTGATCAATGCGCGAGCGATCGCGACGCGCTGCTGCTGGCCGCCGGACAGCTCGCTCGGGCGGTGGTGCACGCGCGCGCCGAGGCCGACCGCCTCCAGCGCGGCGCGCGCCCGTGCGAGCCGCTCGGTCCGCGGGATGTCGGCATAGCCCAGCGGCATCGCGACGTTCTCCAGCGCGTCCAGCCGCGCCAGCAGGTTGAAGCCCTGGAAGACGAAGCCGATCTTGTGCAGGCGCAGCTGCGCGCGCGCCTCGGCATCGAGCGTCGCCACGTCCACGCCGTCGCAGAGGTAGGTGCCGTGGCTCGGCGTGTCGAGGCAGCCGATCAGGTTCATCAGGGTCGACTTGCCCGACCCGGACGGGCCCATGATCGCGACGAACTCGCCGCGCCGGATCGACAGGTCGACGCCGCGCAGCGCGACCACCTCGGCCTCGGTGCCGGCCGAGTAGACCTTGCCGAGGCCGCGGGTCTCGATGACCGCGGTCATTCCTTCGCGCGCTCCGCGCCGGTGATCACCACGTCGCCTTCCTTCACCGCACCGGACACCTCGGTGGTACTGCCGTCACTCGCGCCCACGCGCACCATCACCATCTGCGGCTTGCCATCGACCAGGGTGTAGAGCGGCGCGCGGCGCGCGGCGGCGAGCTCGACCAGGCCGGCGTCCCAGCGCTGCCGCTGCTCCGGCGTGAGGCTAGCGCGGAAGGCGCCGAACTGCTGGGCCATGCGTTCGGCCATGCGTTGGCGGAACGCGCCGGCATCGCCCCCGCCAGGCGGCCCCGCACGGCGCTGGCCGCCCCCCGGTCCGCCCGGGCCGCCGCCGAACAGGCGGCTGCCGCCCTGCTGCGCGCCCTGCGCGGCGGCCATGCGCGCCTGCATGCGCTCGCGCATCTGGGTGAGCGCCGCATCGAATGCTGTGCGTTGCGGGGCCGTGAGGGAGAGCGAAGCGGCCAGGCGCTGCAGGTCCTCGGCCATGCCCATGCCACCCCCGCGGCCGCCCGCCGCCTGCGGCGAGGCCCCGCCCGCCTGGTCCTCGGCCGGCTTGTAACGCAGCGCCGCGTTCGGCACCCGCAGTACGTTCTCCTTCTGGCTGACCACGATCTCCGCGTTCGCGGTCATGCCCGGCAGCAGCGCGCCGTCGGCGTTGTCGACGGCGATGACCACGGGATAGGTCACCACGTTGTTCGTCGTCGTGGCCGACAGCCGCACCTGCGCGACCTCGCCGACGAAGCGGCGCTCGGGAAAGGCATCGACGGTGAAGGTCGCGCGCTGGCCCACCTTGACCTGGCCGATGTCGGCCTCGTCGACGGCGAGCTCGATCTGCATCTTCGAGAGGTCCTCCGCGAGCTTGAACAGCTCGGGCGCCTGCAGGCTCGCGGCCACCGTCTGGCCGGGCTCGACGGTGCGCGTGAGCACCACGCCATCGACCGGCGACCGGATCTCGGTCCGCCCGAGGTTCAGGCGCGTGGTGCGCGTGCCCGCCTGCTGCTGCGCGACCTGCGCGCGCGAGGCGTTGAGCTGCGCGCGCGCCTGCTCGAGGTTGGCGCGGGCGAGATCGACTTCCGAGCGCGCGACGAGCTGCTGCCGGCCGAGCTCGGCCTTGCGGCGGTAGTCGGCCTCGGCATTGCGAAGGGCGGCGGCGGCCTGTGCGGCATTGGCCTGGGCGCTGTTGATGGCGGCATTGCCCTGCGCGATCTGCGCCTCGTACGTGCTCGCGTCGAGCCGGGCCAGGACCTGGCCGCGGCGGACGCGGTCGTTGAAGTCCACCAGCACGTCGGTGACGCGCCCGGAGACCTCGCTGCCCACCACGACGGTGGAGATCGCACTGAGCGCACCGGTGGACGAAATGCTGACCCGGATGTCGCCGCGCTCGACCTGCGCCGTGCGGTAGCCGCCTCCCGCCGGTTCGTTGCCGCGGCGCGACCAGGCCCAGGCGCCCGCGGCGATGACGGCGACGAGCGCGGCGGCGACGAGCGCCGGCTTGCGCCAGCGGGAGCGGTTCGGGGTCGGCATGGACGGGAGCTCGTGTGGGGCGTAACAGGATGTCAACGCGCGGCGGCGTGGACGGTTGACCACGGCGCGCGGCGTCGGTTCAGCCGCGCAGCCGGATGGTCGCGACGGTGCCCTCTCCCGGGCGGCTGTGCAACTCCACCGGCCAGCCCATCCGCTCCCCCAGGCGGCGCACGACGGCGAGGCCGATGCCCATGCCGTCCCCGCTGTCGCGATCGGCGCGGTAGAAGGGGTCGAACGCCTTGGCGAGCGTCTCCTCGCTCATGCCCACGCCGGTGTCGTGGATCTCGATGCGATCGCGATCGAGCACCACCTCGACGCGGCCGCGCTCCGTGAAGCGCACGGCGTTGGTCAGGAGGTGCCCCACCATCAGGGTGAGCACGCGCCGCGGGGCGTCGACCGGCGGCGGGCCCCGGTCGGTGACGACCAGCTCCACGGCCTTGCCTTCGAGCAACGGGCGCACCGACTCGACCTCCGGGTCGACGACCTCGTGGAGATCGAAGCGCTCGGACTCGGCGTCCATCTCGATGTCGCGCGCCAGGATCATGAAGGCGTCGATCACCGCCTGCATGTCGTGTCCCGCCCGCTGGATGCGGCCGACCGCGCGATGGGAGCGGGTCGGCAGCTCCGGGTCACCGGCGAGGATGTCGGCCGCGAAGCGGATCACGGTGAGCGGGGTGCGCAGCTCATGGCTCGCGTCGCGCGTGAACAGCCGCTCGCGCTCGACCGCATCGGCGACGCGGGCCGCGAGGCCGCGCAGCGCATGGGCGAGGCGACGCACCTCGGTGCCCGAGTCGAGCGGCAGGTTGCCGGGCGCGAGCGCGGCGGCGTTCGGGGCGCGGGGGTCCCAGTGCGCCACCACGTTCGCCAGCCAGCTCACCGGAGTCACCATCCGCTTGGAGATGCGGTACGTCAGCCAGGCCGACAGATAGGTGACGAGCAGCGCCAGCAGCAGGCTCAGACCGCCGGTCCAGAGGATCGCGCGATCGCTGAGCGAGGGGTCGAACTCGAGGAAGAGCGTGCCCTGCGACCGCCGGTCCACGAGCACAGCGGGCCCGCCCCAGATCGGGACGTGCGTGCCCGGCGTGTAGCCACGGAGCGACTCGGGCACGCGCGCGGGATCACCCCCCGCCGGCACGAACACCGTGCGCATGCGGGAGTTGTGCGGCAGGTGGGCATCCGGATCGCGGGCGAGCTGCGCCCACGTCGCGGCAGCCTCGTCCTCCAGGCGATCGCCGACGAGCGCCCGGTGCACGCCCAGTTCAACGGCCGCGACCCCCATCGCGAGCACGAGGCTCGCGACGAGGGCCTGGACGATGAAGGCGAATTTGATCCGGCGGGGAAGCGCGGTCGCCATGGATGCGGCGGCTTACTCCGGCGGCTGCGAGATGTCGGCGATCCGGTAGCCCGCGGACTGGACGGTGTGCAGGAGCTGCTTGTCGAACGGCTTGTCGATCGTCTTGCGCAGGTTGTAGAGGTGGCTGCGCAGCGTGTCCGAGTCCGGCAGGCCGTTGCCCCAGATCTCGCGCTCGATCTCCTGCCGGCTGACCACGCGGGGCGACTCGCGCATGAGGATGGTCAGCAGCCGCAGGCCGATTGGCGAGAGCTGGAGCTCCACGCCGCCGCGGGTGACGCGCAGGGAGGCGGGGTCGAGGACCAGATCGGCGACCTTCAGCACCTCGCCGCCCACCTGGCGGCGCTCGCGGCGGATCAGGGCGCGCAGGCGGGCCTCGAGCTCCTGGATCGCGAACGGCTTGGTCAGGTAGTCGTCGGCGCCGGCGGACAGGCCGGTCAGCTTCTCGTCGAGCGTGTCGCGCGAGGTGAGCATCAGGACCGGCGTCGACTTGCGGGCCTCCTCGCGCAGCCGCTTGCAGACCTCCACGCCGTCCAGGCGCGGCAGCATGAGGTCGAGCACGATCACGTCGTAGCTGTTCTCGGCGGCCAGCCGGTAGCCGTCGAGGCCGTCTGCGGCATAGTCGACCTCGAAGCCGCGGCTCTCGAGGTACTCGCCCATCATTTCGGAGATGTTGCGGTTGTCCTCGATGATGAGGACGAGGCCGCCATCGCGATTGGTCTGCATGTGAGGAACCCTCCTTCAGTTTTGTGAAAGGTGCCCCGTGTGAAGTCTAGGCGCCGTGAAGACCCGTGAATTCACTCAAATCCTCCCGACGAGCATGAACGACCGTACCGCTGCCCTCCTCGCCCCGCTGCTGCTGCTGGCCTCCAATGTCTTCATGACGTTCGCCTGGTACGGCCACCTGAAATACCGGGCCGCTCCGCTCACGCTCGCGGTGCTCGTGAGCTGGGGCATCGCCTTCTTCGAGTATTCGCTGATGGTGCCCGCCAACCGCATCGGCAGCGCCGTCTACAGCGCGCCGCAGCTCAAGGGGATGCAGGAGGTGATCACGTTGGTGGTCTTCGCCGGCTTCTCCGCGTGGTACCTCGGCCAGCCGCTCAAGTGGAACCACTGGGCGGGGTTCGCGCTGATCGTCGTGGCCGCGTGGCTGATCTTCCTGGACTGATCACGCCCCCGGCAGGCTCGGCCCCTAGGGCAACGTGAACTTGCGCGCCATACGCTGGGGCCAGAGCGAAGTGAACTGTGCGCCGCCGTTCAAGCGGTAGGCGGCCGACACCCCCTTCTCGACGCCCGCGCGCTCGAACACGTCCTTCACCTTGCGGAATACGGGACGCGGATCGGCGGTGAGCATGAAGAAATTGATCTCCTTCGCACTCACGTCGAAGCCCTCGAGTTCGACGGCATCGCCGAGCGCGGCCGCGAGGTCGGCCTCGATCGTCGACAGGAAGGCCTCGCTGTCGAGGGATTTGCGCCAGAGCTTGATGACGAGCTGATAATCCATGGGCCGATCCTAGGAGACACGGGATGAAGCGGTTCGCAAGTTTCCGCGAGTTCTATCCGTACTACCTGAGCGAGCACGGGCACCGCACCAGCCGGCGGCTGCACTTCCTCGGCAGCTGCGGCGTACTCGCCTTCGTCGTGCTCGCCCTCATGCAGCGGGACGCACGCTGGCTGCTCGCGGCACCGGTCTGCGGCTACGGCTTCGCATGGGTCGGCCATTTCGTCTTCGAGAAGAACCGCCCGGCCACCTTCCGGCATCCGCTCTATTCGCTGATGGGCGACTGGGTGATGTTCAAGGACATCCTCCTCGGCCGCATCAGGCTGTAGGTCCTGCGCCTCACGATCCGCCCGGGGCGGCGCGCACCCGCGGTGCGTCAGGCGCCCCGTTCCTCCGCCTTGGCGCGGTTCCAGTAGGCATCCTGCGCGTCGAGATCGAGCGCGGCGAGGTCGATGCCGTCGCTCGCGGCGAGCCGCTCCATGGCGCGGAACCGCCGCTCGAACTTCGCATTGGCTCGGCGCAACGCCGCGCCGGGATCGACCTTCGCATGCCGTGCGAGGTTCGCGGCCACGAACAGCAGGTCGCCGAGCTCATCCTCGAGGCGATCATGCGCGCCGGGCTCGGCGCGGGCGAGCGCGTCGAACTCCGCGCGTACCTCGTCGATCTCCTCGTGCAGCTTCTCGATCACGGGACCGGGTCCCGGCCAGTCGAAGCCGACCGTCGCGGCGCGCTTCTGCAGCTTCACCGCGCGCTGCCACTCCGGCAGCCCGCGGGCGATGCCGGCGAGCACGGACGTATCGGCATCGCCCGCCTGCGCGCGCTCGGCGCGCTTGATCGCCTCCCAGTTCGCCGTCTGCGCCTCCGCATCGGCGAACGAGGCGTCGCCGAAGACATGCGGATGGCGGCGCTCCATCTTCTCGCTGATCGCCTCGACGACGTCGCCGAAATCGAAGGCGCCCCGCTCGCTCGCCATCTGCGCGTGGAAGACCACCTGCAGCAGCAGGTCGCCGAGCTCGCCGCGCAGGTCGTCGAGGTCGCCCCGCTCGATCGCGTCGGCGACCTCGTAGGCCTCCTCGACCGTGTAGGGCGCGATCGTCGCGAACGTCTGCTGCACGTCCCAGGGACAGCCGCCGTGCGGATCGCGCAGGCGCGCCATGATCGCCAGCAGCCGCCCGACGTCGCGGGCGCCTGGCTCAGCCACGCGGCGGCTCCACGGCGGCCTGCGCGGCGGCGGCCCAGTCGCGCCACGGCTGCACGGGATCGCCGATCGCGACGAAATCGCCGTTGAGCAGCGTGTCGCGCACGTTGTAGCGAAGCGGCCGCCCGCGAGGATCCACCACCGCGCCACCGGCGCCTTCCAGGATCGCCTGCCCCGCCGCGGTGTCCCATTCGCAGGTCGGCCCGAAGCGCGGATAGAGGTCGAGCCCACCCTCGGCGATGCGGCAGAACTTGAGCGACGAGCCCAGGTTGAGCTGCTCGACCTCGCCTGCATGCGCCTGCATCGCCTGGATGAAGGCTTCGCTTCGACCATCGCGATGGGAGCGGCTCGCAGCCACGCGCAGCGGCGCGCGCGCGGTGCGGATCGCGATCGAGCGATCGCCCGACTCCCGGCCGTCCCGGCGGAACGCCCCCTGCCCCGCGCCGCCGTGCCACAGCGCGCCCGTCACCGGCGCCTGGATGACGCCCCAGACGACGACCCCGTGCTCCACGAGCGCGATGTTCACCGTGAACTCGCCATTGCGCTTGACGAACTCGCGCGTGCCATCGAGCGGGTCGACGACCCACAGGCGCGGCCAGCTCCGGCGGATGTCGGGCGCGACCTTGTGCTCGGCCTCCTCGCTCAGCACGGGAATGTCCGGCGTCAGGCGCGAGAGCCCGTCGGCGATGACGCGATGCGAGGCGAGGTCGGCCTGGGTGAGCGGCGAGGCATCGCCCTTGCGCTCGACGTCGAAATCCGCGCCGTAGACCTCGAGGATGGCCGCTGCGGCGTCGTGGGCGAGCGCGATCACGTCCTCGCGCAGGGTGGGATCGATCATGGGTGGTCCTTGAGCCATTCGCGGGCGATGAAGAGCGCCGCGATGGAGCGGCCTTCCGAGAACTCGTCGCGCAGGATGAGCTCGTGCAGGGCATCGAGCTTCCACGGCACGAGCTCGAGCGGCTCGGGCTCGTCGCCCGGCAGGCGCTCGGGATAGAGATCGCGCGCGATCACCACATGGGCGGCGTGCGACATGTAGGTCGGCGCGAGGGTGAGCTCGCGCAGTCGGAGCAAGGAGCGCGCACCGTAGCCGGCCTCCTCCTTGAGCTCGCGATCAGCGGCCTGCTCGGGCGTCTCGCCGGCGTCGATCCGACCCTTCACCAGGCCCAGCTCGTAGCGATGGAATCCGGCGGCGTACTCGCGGACGAGCAGGACGGTCTGGGGATCGAGCATCGGCACGACGATGACCGCGCCGTGGCCGCGGCTGTGCAGCCGCTCGAACTGGCGGCGCTCGCCATTGCTGAACTCGAGGTCCAGCCGCTCCATGCGGTAGGGGCCGGCCTCGTGCTGGGTGACGCGATGGATGGTCGGCAGCGTCTTCATGCCGCCCCCCGGAGGCACGGACGGGGCGCGCAAGGCGGGATAATGGCGGGATGAACAGGCTCGATCACGATGCGGCCATCGTAGCAGGGGGCCGCGAAAGCCCTGCGGAGGCCTGGCGCCGCCGCGATCTCGACGTGCTGTGGCATCCCTGCACGCAGATGCGCGAGCACCCCGACGTGCTGCCGCTGCTGCCGATCGCCTGCGGCGAGCGCGAGTGGCTGGTGGGCATGGACGGGCGCCGCTACCTCGACGCGGTGTCGAGCTGGTGGACGTGCATCCACGGCCATGCCGAGCCGCGCATCGCCGGGGCCGTGGCCCGCCAGGCCGCCACGCTGGAGCACGTGATCCTCGCGGGCTGCACCCATGCGCCGGCGGTGGAGCTGGCCGAGCGCCTGCTGGCCCGGGCCCCGCGCGAGTCCGGGCGCGCGCCGCTGGCGAAGGTCTTCTACGCGGACAACGGCTCGGCGGGCGTGGAAGTCGCGCTCAAGATGGCCTTCCACTGGTTCCGCAACCGCGGGGAGCCGCGTCGCACGAAGTTCGTCGCGCTCGAGAACGGCTATCACGGCGAGACGCTCGGCGCGCTCGCCGTCGGCGACATCCCGCTCTATCGCCGGGTGTACGCGCCGCTCCTGGCCGAGGCCCTGTTCGCGCCCTCGCCCGACGCGTTCCTCGCACGCCCCGGCGAGGACCCCGAAGCCTGCGCACACCGCGCCGCCGATGAACTCGCGGCGATGCTCGACACGCACGCAGGCGATGTCTGCGCACTGATCCTCGAGCCGCTGGTGCAGTGCGCCGGCGCGATGCGCATGCACCATCCGGCGTACCTGCGCCGTGTGCGCGAACTCTGCGACACGCACGGCGTGTTCCTGATCGCCGACGAAATCGCGGTCGGTTTCGGCCGCACCGGCACCCTCTTCGCGTGCGAGCAGGCGGGCATCGCGCCCGACCTGATGTGCCTGTCGAAGGGGCTGACGGGTGGTTCGATGCCGCTCGCGGCCGTACTCGCGACCCAGGCGATCTACGACGGCTTCCTCGACGACTCGCGCGAGCGGGCCTTCCTGCATTCGCACAGCTACACCGGCAATCCCATCGCCTGCGCCGCGGCGCTCGCCTCGCTTTCGATCTTCGACGAGGAGGACTGGCTCGGGCGGAATCGCCGCACCTCCGCGGCGATGGCCGAGCGCGCGGCGCCACTTCGGGCGCACCCGGAGGTGGTCGACGTGCGCCAGACCGGCATGATCCTCGCCATCGAGATGGCGCCCACGCCACCGGGCACGCCCCAGCGCGACGCGCGCGGGCTGCGCGCCTACCGCCATGCCCTCGACCGAGGCGTGCTGCTGCGCCCGCTGGGCGACGTGCTGTACTGGATGCCGCCCTACTGCATCGGCGACGACGCGCTCGACCTGCTCGCCGACGTCACCCGCGGCGCGATCGATGCCGCCACCGGAGCCGCCGCATGCGCCTGACCCGCGTCCACGTGTCCCAGCCCCTGCACGAGGGTGCGGAGATCGCGCTGCCGGAAGGCCCGTCGATGCACCTCACGCGGGTGCTGAGGCTCGCGGTCGGGGATCCGTGCATCGTCTTCAACGGCGACGGTCACGACTACGCCGCGGCGGTCGCGGCGGTCGGAAAGCGCGAGGCGCGGCTGCGCGTCGGCGCGGCGACGCCCGTGGAGCGCGAGTCGCCCCTGCGGACCGTGCTGCTGCAGGGCGTCGCCAAGGGCGAGAAGATGGACCTGATCCTGCAGAAGGCCACCGAGCTCGGCGTGCACGCGATCGTGCCCGTCTGGTCGCAGCGCAGCGACGTCCGGCTCGATGGCGAGCGGGCGGCGAAGCGGCTCGAGCACTGGCGTGGCGTGGTCGCCTCGGCCTGCGAGCAGTGCGGTCGCGCGGTGGTCCCGGACGTCGCGGCGCCGGCAGCGCTCGCGGCGGGCCTCGCAGCACTCCCGTCGGGGGGCCTGCGCCTGCTCCTCGACCCGCTCGGCGCGCATGCGCTTCGCAGCTTGGCGTTCGCCGGGTCGCAGGCCTGCCTCGCCGTCGGCCCGGAAGGCGGTTGGTCGCCGCTGGACCGCGAACAGCTGCAGGCTGCGGGGTTCGAAGGCCTGCGACTCGGCCCGCGCGTGCTGCGCACCGAGACCGCCGGGCTCGCGGCCATCGCGGCATTGCAGGCCCGCTTCGGCGACCTGGCCTAAGCGCGGAAAACGAAAGGCCGCGCAGGGCGCGGCCTTCGTCGTACGCGGCGGGGTGATCAGGCGGCTTCGCGTTCGGCCACCAGCAATTGCTCGACGCGCAGCAGATCCGGCAGCAGCGCCGGCTCGTCATTGAGGCGCACGCGCGCCTGGATCGCATCGGGCAGCGGCTCGTCACCGGCTTCGACTTCCAGCGCGCTGCGCGACACCGTCACCAGGCGCGGGAAGCCCTGCGTCAGGATCGCGAAGTACGGCGTGCGGCGGTCGCCGCCGAGGGCCTTGAGCACGATCACCTTGCTGCCGAGGCCGGGCTGCTCCTCGCCGATGCCCGCCAGCCGCGAGAAGGCCACCAGCGGCAATTGCCAGCCGCGCCAGCGGAAGCGGCCGAGCAGCCAATCGGCCGACGAACCCGCAGGCTCTGGCTCGGCGTACGAGAGCACCTCGGCGATCGTGGCGTTCGGCAGGAGCAGGCGCCCGCCGCCGATCTGGATGAGCACGCCGCGGATGTCGCCGGATTCGTGCGGCACCCAACCGGCCGACGCCGCAGGCGCGTGTGCGGCACGCGGTGCGATCTGGGTGATCGTGCCGGGGGCCGGGGCCTCGTCCCCCGCATCCGGCGCCGCGAGCGCCACGACGGGTTCCGGCGGCGCGGGGTCGTCGGCGGGCTCGGGGGCCGTGTCGACCTCCTCGCGCTCCGCGACCGCGACGGCCGAGACGCCCGACGCCTGCGTGGCGACGGCGGGATGGGGGCGACGATTGCGCTTCTTCTTGGACACGGTGGACCTCTCAGGCGCTCCAGCGCCGGGCGAGCTGGCGCGCGAGTTCTGCGGGTGCGGCGGAGACGGCGCCACGGGCGGCGAGCGCCTCGGGCGCCGCGGGGTCATAGCAGCCTTCGGCGGTCTGCGCGCCGAGCCAGGCGCCCTGCTGCGCGAGCGCGGCGATGCGATCGACGTCGCCCGCATCGCTTCCGCTCAGGAGGACGACCGCACTGTTGGGGGGGAGCGAATCGACCAGCCCCGCGTCGGCGGCGAAGCGGAGCCCGTTGCTGCGGTCGACGCCGAGATGGTCGCCGACGACGTACACGGTACCGCCCACGATCGGCCGGCCCGCCTCGGCGAGCGCGACGGAGAGCGCAGTGGCGCGCTGCATCTGCGCGACGAGCTTGTCGTAGCGCGCACCGTCGAGGCGCTGGCGTACGAGCACGGGCGCCTTGAAGTCCGACGGCAGGCCGCCGAGGAACTGCCGGACCGCATCCGGACCGCCGAGCCCGGCCATCGCCAGGACGATGCCCGGCGCGGGTGGCGCGTCATCGACGAGCTGCAGGCCGGAGATCCGCCGTTCGAGATCCTCGAGGTCGTGCGCGGCGCGGCTGCGCGTCGGTGCCGGAGGGGGGGCCGGATCGTCGGCGAGCGAGAGCTCGCCGAAGCCGGACGAGGACGGCGCCGGGGTCGGCTCGCTCTCCACGGCAGGTGTGGGGTCGCCGAAGCCGTCGACGAGGCCCGCGTCCCACTCCGTCGCAGCCGGGGTATCCGGCAGCTCGGCATCCAGCTCCGCCAGCAGCGGGTCGAAGTCGCTCGCGCTGAAGTCCGGGCCGGTGACCGGGGGCAAGGTGGCCGGGTCGGTGTCCGCACCCGCCTCGAACGACACGGGGTCGAAGACCGTGGCGTCGAAGGCGGCCGGATCGAATTCCAGCCCCTCGATGCCTAGCGAATACTCCTGCGACGCCGGCTCTTCGGCGGCCGCCGGGTCGTAGATCGAGAAATCCTGGCCACCTGTCGCGTCGGCCGGCAGGTCGATCGTGATCGCGGCATCGCCATCGGTGTCGACGGCGATGAGGTCCTCGATCTGCTGCGAGAGCGCGTCGACCGCGGGCACCGTCGCGGCGCCGGCGACCGGCGGCAGAACGTCGCCCGACAGGTGCAGCTTGGCCGCCAGGTGCCGACGCCAGCGCGCGGCTTCCCAGCCCTCGCGCGAGACGGCGACGTCGGCCTCTTCGAACATCACCTCGATCGACGGATCGCCGATGACGACGTCGAACCGGCCGAGCGCGTCTTCCGCCGCGGCGTCGAGCACGATCATCAGCACCTGCGGCGATGCGGCCTGCACGGCCCGCGGCTCCGCCGAGGTGGGATCCTCCTCGGCGACCAGATCGGCCCCGACCTCGAGCAGCGCGGCGCGGACGCAGTCGCGCGCCGCACCGGGGCGCGCCAGCAGCGCGACGCGGCGACCGGACTCAACCGTGTTCACGTGCGATCCCGAGCAGCTCGTAGACGTTGCGCATCAGTTCGGGCTCCTGGTACGGCTTGCCGAGATACCGGTTGACGCCGAGCTCGAACGCGCGCTGGCGATGCTTGTCGCCGGTACGCGAGGTGATCATCACGATCGGCACATCGCGCAGGCGCGAGTCGCTGCGCATCGCGCCGGCGAGCTCGTAGCCGTCCATGCGCGGCATCTCGATGTCGAGCAGCATCAGGTCGGGCACGCGCTCGGCCATGCGTTCGAGCGCGTCGATGCCGTCCTTCGCGGTGACCACCTCGAAGTTGTGGCGCTCGAGCACGCGTCCGGTGACCTTGCGCATGGTGACCGAATCGTCGACCACCATGACGAGCGGGACCGCGCGCTTCTCGGCGACCGGCGCGATCGGCTCGATATCGCGGGGCAGCGTCGCCTGGCGCCGCACCAGCGGAGCGACGTCGAGGATCACGACGACGCGGCCGTCGCCCATGATCGTCGCGCCGAAGATGCCCGGCACGGACGCGACCTGCGGGCCGACCGGCTTGACCACGATCTCGCGGTTGCCGATGACCTGGTCGACGGTGACCGCCGCACGCAGTTCGCCCGCGCGGACGAGCAGCAGCGGCACCTGCAACAGGCCTTCGGCCTTCGCGGGGGTCTGCCCGAGCAGGCGGCCGAGGTCGTGCACGGCATAGTCTTCGCCGCCGTAGCGGAAGCTGCCTCCGTCCTCGCTCTCCATCGCCTTGGCGAGGTCGTCGCGGGAGATGCGGCCCACGCCGCGCACGGAGGCGATCGGCACCGCGAACGCGGTCTCGCCGATACGCACGAACACCGCCTGGGTGACCGCGAGCGTCTGCGGCAGGCGCAGGGTGAAGGTCGTGCCCTGCCCCGGCGTGGAGCGGATGTCGATCGTGCCGCCGAGCTGGCGCACTTCCGAGGCGACCACGTCCATGCCGACGCCGCGACCGGCGAGGCGGCTGACCTCGTCCGCCGTCGAGAAGCCCGGCTCGAAGATCAGCAGGTCGAGGTCGGCATCGATCAGGTTGACGCCTTCGCGGATCAGGCCACGCTCGAGGCCGCGGCGACGGATCGCGTCGCGGTCGAGGCCACGGCCATCGTCGCCGACCTCCAGCACGACTTCCGAACCCTCGCGGCGGACCGCGATCCGGATCGTGCCTTCCTCGGTCTTGCCGGCGGCGACGCGCTTCTCCGGTGCCTCCAGGCCATGCGCGACGGCGTTGCGGAGCATGTGCTCCAGCGGCGCGGTCATGCGCTCGAGCACGTTCCGATCGAGCTCGCCCTGGGTGCCTTCCAGCTTGAGGACGACCTGCTTGCCCAGCTCGCCGGAGGCCTGGCGCACGACGCGGCGCAGGCGCGGCAGCAGGCCGTCGAACGGCACCATGCGCGTGCGCATGAGGCCTTCCTGCAGCTCGGACGAGACGCGGGACTGCTGGAGCAGCAGCGTCTCGTACTGGCGCGTGAGGTCGTCGAACGTGGTCTGCAGCGAGGTCTGGTCGGCCGCGGACTCGGAGAGCGCGCGGGTGAGCTGTTGCAGCGTCGAGAAGCGGTCGAGCTCCAGCGGGTCGAACGAGGCCTCGGCCGTGTCCTCGCGCTTGTAGCGCGCGACGATCTGCGCTTCCGTCTCGATCTCGAGGCGGCGGAGCTGGTCGCGCATACGCGTGTTCGTCGCTTCCATTTCCGCGATCGCGGAACGGAAGGCGCCGAGCTGCTGCTCGAGGCGGGCGCGGTAGATCGCCACCTCACCGGCGTAGTTGACCAGGCGGTCGAGCAGGTCGGCGCGGATGCGCACCTGCTCCTGCGGCGCGCGGACGGCGATGTCGTCGTCGTCGCCGAGGACCGGCTGGTCGCCGATGGGCGCCGACAGCGGCTTGAGATCCGCGACCGGCGGCGGCAGCTGGACCTCGACCTCGTCGCCCGCCGTCGCGAGCGCCGGCACGGGCAGTCGCTCGCCGCGTGCGCGGGCCTCGAAATGGGCGATGAGCGCGAGCGGCATGCCGATCGCGCGGCGGTCGCCGACACGGGTGACCATCGCGTGCAGGCGGTCGAAGCCCTGCTCGAGGAGGGCCACGCCGTCGCGACCGAGCTCGCTGCGATGGTCGACCACCGCTTCGAGCAGCGATTCCATGACGTGGCCGAGCTCGCCCACCGCCATGATGCCGGCCATGCGCGCACCGCCCTTGAGCGTGTGCAGGTCGCGCTGGAGGCCCACCAGCGTCTCGCGGTCGTCGCTCTGCTCGCGCAGGCGCGCCAGCAGGCCGTCGGAGTGGTCGAGCAGGTCGGCGCCTTCCTCGACGAAGATGTCGACGAGCTCCGGATCCAGGCCGGTCAGGTCGAGCGCGCTCTCCGGGTCGGCTTCGTCCACCACGCCCGCCGGCATCGCCTCGCCGGCCTGGACGGCGGCGGCCGCGGCGGCGATCGCCGCACGGACCTGCTCCGCCATGCGCTGCTCCGCCGCGATGCGCTCCAGGCGCTCCGCTTCGGCCCGCTGGGCTTCCAGACGGAGCTGCTCACGGCGCTCCGCGTCTTCCTTCTCGCGCGCCACGCGCTCGGCTTCCGCCTGTTCGGCGGCGATACGATCGCGCTCGGCCTGCTCAGCGGCGATGCGCTCGGCTTCCACGCGGGCCGCTTCCTCGGCCGCACGACGCTCGGCTTCGAGGCGCTCGGCTTCGGCTCGCGCGGCGGCCTCCTCGGCGGCGACGCGCTCGGCTTCGAGCCGCTCGAACTCGGCCTGCTCGGCCGCCATGCGCTCGGCCTCCAGACGCGCGGCCTCCTCGGCGGCGAGACGCTCGGCGTCCGCGCGTGCGGCCTCTTCCGCAGCCTGGCGCTCGGCTTCGATGCGTTCGGCCTCCGCCTGTTCCGCTGCGATGCGCTCGGCTTCCAGACGCGTGGCCTCCTCGGCGGCGAGCCGCTCGGCTTCCGCGCGAGCGGCCTCCTCGGCGGCGAGGCGCTCCGCTTCCAGGCGCTCCGCATGGGCCTGTTCGGTCTCCATGCGCGCCTGCTCGTCCTGCTCCCGCATGGCCGCTTCGGCAGCGAGGCGTTCGGCCTCCGCGCGCGCGGCTTCGGCGGCCGCCTGCTCGGCGGCGAGGCGCTCGGCCTCCGCGGCAGCGGCGCGCTCGGCTTCGGCGCGTTCGGCTTCCTCCGCGGCCCGGGCGGCTTCGTCGGCAGCCACGCGCTCGGCTTCGATGCGCTCGGCTTCGGCGCGCTCCGCGGCGAGGCGCTCTTCCTCGGCCGCGTGCTCGGCGGCGAGGCGGGCGAGTTCGTCGGCCTGTGCACGCTCCGCTTCGAGGCGATCGAATTCGGCCTGCTCGGCTTCGAGGCGCGCGAAATCTTCTTCCGCGGACGCGTCGACTACCGCATGGCGCGCGTCCGGCAGGCTGTCGCGCAGGGCGACCATGCGCTCGGCCAGGCCGGCGAAATGGGGCACGTGCGGTCGATCGGCCTGCAGGCTCGCGAGCGTGCTGCGGATCGCGGCAGCGACCTCGCCGATGGCTTCGACGCCGTCCACCGTCGGGACGGTTCCGGAGGCGAGCAGTCGCTTGATGTAGGTCTCGGTCGGACCGGTGATCGCCGGGATCACCGGCACTTCGGTCATCGCGAACGCCCCGTTGAGCGTATGGATCGCGCGCTGCAGGCGATCCTCCACGCGCTGCGGCTGCGGTCGCGCGGATTCCAGCCACGCGTCGATCGTCGCGAGGTGTCCGTCGACTTCCGTAGCGAGAATCTCGAGCAGCACGGGATCGACGTAGGCCGGCTCGCCACGGTCCTCGAAGATCGGGGCGGCGACAGGTCCCGTCGCCTCGACCGGTTCGATCGTCGCGACCGGAGCCTCCTCAACGACCGCCTCGGCGGGCACCGCCGGCTGCGCGGACGGCGCGTAGAACGCGTCCTCGCCCGCCGCCACGCGATCGGCGACTGCCTCGATCGCCGGCAGGTCGGCGACTACGGACGCCTCGCCCGCGAGGGCGGCGTGGAACTGCGGGAGCGTCGACGCGGCGAGATCGACGAGGCCGATCACCGCGGCGGACGGCGGCCGCGTGCCGTCCAGCACGCGGTTGAGCATGTTCTCGATCTTCCAGCTGAACTCGCCGAGCACACGCGCGCCGACGAGGCGGCCGCTGCCCTTGAGCGTATGGAAGACGCGGCGGATCGGACGCAGGCGCTCGGCGTCCTCGGGCGCCTGCTTCCACGTCGGGAGCAGCGCAGCCAGGTTGCCCATCTCCTCCGCGAGTTCCTCGAGGAAGACCTCGCGGATGTCGTCGTCGATATCGGCATTGGCTTCGAACCCGCCGTGGATCACGTCGCCTATCGCCGGCGCATCGGCGACCGCCGGTGCTGCGGCCAGGGCCGTCGGATGCGCGGCTTCCAGCTGAGCGTGGTTGGTCGATGCGTCCTCGCGCGCCTGCAGCTCGACGGTGGCGAGCGCATTGGTGATCTCGTCGATCAGCGCCTCGGCCTGCGGATCCGCGGCGTCCTGCGCCGTGATGGCCGCCGCTTCGGCGTCCGCGAGTGCATCGGCGACCACCATCGCGGCCGACGGGAATTCCGTCGCGGGCACGTGCTGCGCCGGCTCGGCGAAGGTGGGCGCGCCGGCGGGCACCGGCCAGTAGTTCAGGAGTTCCAGGCTCGAACGCGCGATGTCGAGCATGCCGTCGCGGTTGGGGCGATGGTCGCGCAGCGCTTCGAGGTAGTACTCGAGGCTGGCGAGTGCATCGGCGAGCGCGTCGAGCTGCTGGCTGTCGGGCACCCGGCGGCGCGCGATCAGCTCGTGGTGCGAGTAGTGGGCGATCGCGTGCAGGTAGGCTGCCGGCGCAGGCAGGTTGACCATGCGCATCGCGCCGGCCACCTCGTCGAGCAGGCGCGGGACCTCGGCGAGTTCGGCGTGGTCCCAGGCCGTCTCGACGAACGCCACGAACGACTGGCGGGCGTCGCCGAAATTGGCGATCGCCTCGCGCACGACGATGTCGAGCACCTTGCGCGACTCGCGGGCGAGCGCATCGTCGTCGACCTGGCTCTGGTCCAGGCCCAGGCGTGCGACCTGGTCGTCGAGCGAGGCGTCGACGTAGAGCAGCGCCCCGGCGATGTCGAGCAACGCATGCTCGTCGGCCACGCGGCGGCCGTGCACCACGTCCGCCATCGCGTCGCGCTGCTGCATGACGACCGAGCGGGCGACGCCGAGGCCCATCATCCCGAGCGTGTCGCCGACCTGCGTCAGCGCGTCGACCTGCGGTCGCAGTTCGGCGACGTCGATGCGCCCGGTGCGCAGGTGGATGTCGAGCGCGTCCTTGACGCGCAGGAGATCTTCCTTGATCGCCGCCGACACCGTGTCGAGCAGCGCGCGGTTGCGGCCGCTCAGCGAACCGCGCGCATGCGCGAGCTCGGTCTCGCTCGGTCGCTGCGCGTCGAGCTCGAAGGTGTTTCGCAGGTCGTCCAGCTGCGGATGCGGGGTGGCGTTCTGCGCCACGTGGTAGAGCAGCTGGCGCGTCGGCTCGGCCATGCCGTCCGCGCGACCCAGCGCGACGCCGTCGCCCGGTTCGCGCAGCACGCGCTCGACGCCCGTAAAGGCCTGGCGCAGCGAACGGCTCGGCGCGATCGCGCCGTCGTGCATGGCCTGGGCGACGCTCGCGGCGACCCACAGCATGCGGCGCTGCGATTCCGTGGACGCCGAGCGCACCCCCTCGCCGAGGGCGGAGGCGAGCGCCGCGGCGTCGGCGGGACCGCCGTCGTCCGGCCAGCGCGCGAGCTCGGTCGAGAAGCGCGCGGTGGCGTCGGCCGCGGCGGCCGGCGCATCGGTGGCCGGCGCGACCGTCTCCGGAAGCGGCCGCTCGATGTCGGGCGCGAACAGCACGCTCTCGGACAGCCCGGCCTCGCCCCGCGCGGCGCGCAGTTCGTTGAGCAGGGGAAGCAGGACGATCGGGATGTCGCGATGCCCGCCCTGCAGCCGCTCGAGGTAGTCCGGCAGCTGCACGACGCCGCGCAGCAGGGCGGCGCACGCCTCGTCGCGCTCGGGCACGCCGCCGTCGGCGAGCGCCTCGGCGAGGCGCTCCATTTCCGACGCGACCATCGCCGGCGCGTCGAGCTCGATCATCTTCAGCGTGCCGTGCACCTGGTGCAGCAGTGCCGCGCATGCCCGCATGCGCGATCCGTCGGTCGGATCGTCGAGGAAGGTCTCGATCTCCTGGCGCGCCTGGCGCAGGGTCTCGTCGATCTCCGGCTTGATCCAGCCGAGCGTGGTCGTATCGATCACTTCGCGCATCGCGATCATCGTGCACCTCGCGCCTTGTCGACCGCGCACGGCGCGCTCCCGTCAGGGGAAAGCGCGCGCATCGCGCAGCGTCGGCCAGGTGCGTACCAAGTCATTCGTCAGTGTCCGTTCGCGATCAGGCCGGCAGCTTGAAGTCGGCGACCGAGCGGCGCAGGTCGGCAGCGAGCTGCGCGAGGTTGCCAATCGAGGCCGCCGTCTGGCTCGCGCCCTGCGACGTCTGCGCGGTGATGGCCTGGATCGTGGACATCGTCTGGGTGATGTTCGACGCCGCGTGGGTCTGCTGCTGCGCCGCCTGCGAGATGCCCTGAATGAGGCTCGACAGGTCGGTCGACACCTTTTCGATCTCGCCCAGCGCCGTGCCCGCGTCCTCGGCGAGTCGCGCACCCGAGACCACTTCCGAGGTCGTCTGCTCCATCGAGCTAACGGCTTCGTTCGTATCGCTCTGAATCGTCTGGACCAGCGTCTCGATTCGCTTCGTCGCGTTGGACGCGCGCTCCGCGAGTCGCTGCACTTCGTCGGCCACGACCGCGAACCCGCGGCCCGCCTCGCCGGCCGAGGCCGCCTGAATTGCGGCGTTCAGCGCGAGGATGTTCGTCTGTTCCGAGATGTCGTTGATGAGTTCGACGATCGAGCCGATTTCCTGCGACGACTCGCCCAGGCGCTTGATTCGCTTCGAGGTCTCCTGGATCTGGTCACGGATCGAGTCCATGCCGGCGATCGTCTGGCGCACCACGCCTGCGCCCTTCGCGGCGATCTGCACCGAGCGCTGCGCCACTTCCGCGGACTCCGCGGAGTTCTTCGAGACTTGGTCGATCGAGAGCGCGATCTCGTTGATTCGCTCCGAAGCCGAACCGATTTCCTGGGCCTGGTGCTCGGCGGCTTCGGCGAGCTGCATGGCGGTGGCCTGCGTCTCCTGCGCGCTCGCGGCGACCTGCACCGAGGTGTCCGTGATCGTCTGCACGAGGCTGCGCAGCTGCTCGACGGCGAAGTTGATCGAGTCCGCGATCGCGCCGGTCATGTCCTCGGTGACCGTCGCCTTCACCGTCAGGTCGCCTTCTGCGAGCGAGCCCATCTCGTCCAGCAGGCGCATGATGGCCTCCTGGTTACGGTCGTTGAGTTCCTTCGTGGTCTGGTAGCGGCGCTGCTGCTGCTTGTTGAGCGAGTAGAGCAGGCCGAGGATCGAGAGCACCGCGGCGAGGCCGGAGAGGATCGAGATCCAGACGTTGCCGAGGATGCTCGTGTCGGTCAGCGAGCCGGTCGAGGTGAAGGCCTCGAAGACGTCGCGCGAGTCCTCGAGCAGCTTGTTCGACCCGGCGGTGATGGCGCCGGCGGAGGTCTGCGCACCGATGAGGTTGCGCGCCGACGCGGTGATGGCGTCGACGTCCCTGCGCATCTCGGTCCACTGGCGCTCCGCCTGCGAGAGCTGACCGACCGCCGCGCCGTTGCTCAGCTGCGCGATGCCGTTGGCCACGTCGCCGCGACGCAGGCCATTGAGGACGTTGGTCAGGCCATTGGCGTCGCGGGCCAGCGCCTCGGCGGCCACCTGGGCGCCCGGGCCACCCGCGCGGATCTCGGCGATGCGGCGGGCCATGTTGCCCGTCGCGACCACCTGGCGGAGCGCGATGTAGACCTGCGACGCCGGCGAGCCCGAGGCCGACATGGCGCGCACGAGCTCGTCGAGCGTGGCCTGCAGGCCCGGCACCTTCTGCGTGAAGCTGTCGGCGCGGCCGGCGAGCTGGACGATGTCCTTCTCGCTCGCCAGCACCTGGTCGGCGCTGCGGCTGAGCGGGGTCCACGTCGAGGTCACCGTGCCGATCGGGCCGGAGACGCCGGCCGTGGTGCCGAAGTTCGCGCCCAGGCTCTGGATGTTCTCGTCGATCTGCGTCTTCGCTTCGCGGAACTGCTTGAACGCCTCCGCGTCGCCGCCGACCGCCTGCTGGCCCTGGGCCGCGAGCGTCTGCGAGAGCACCTGCAGGTCCGACGCCGCGCCGCTGGCGCCCGAGAGCTGGCCCGCCTTGTACGTCGCGTAGCCGGTGTTGGCCGCGAATACGAGAACCGACACGCCCAGCACGGTGAGCCAGGTGTTGACGCCGATGTTGCGTCCCTTGCCGGCGACGGAGTCCATAACAGTGCTCATCGTTGAACCTCGGTCTGTTGCTGCTTCAAAGGGCCGTCAGACGGCGGCCTGTCGGAATTCGGGGGTACGGGCGAGGCGGTCGAGGCTGAAGATGCCCCAGACGTGCTCGCCCATGCGGTAGGAGCGATCGATGAAATGCGCGTAGCGGCCCTGCGCGAGCTGGGCCGCCACTTCCTCGTCCGTGAGCAGGTTCTGCTCGGTGAAGCTGCGCTGGCCGAACAACTCGTCGACCAGCACCGCGACGTCGCCGCCGGGCTGGCGCACGAGCAGCACACGCAGCGATTCGTGGAGCACGGTGCGCTCGCCCTCGAGGAACTGCTTCATGTCGACGATGGGCAGCAGCTGGCCACGCACGTTGGCCACCCCGAGCATCCACGGCTGCGTGCCGGGCACCGGGGTGATCTGCGGGACGGTCAGGATCTCGCGCACCTCGCCGAACTCGGACGCGAGGCGGCGACCACCGACGCGATAGCCGACGCCGCGCCACAGGCCCGGCGCGTCGAGCTGCTCCGGCAGGCCGGCGACATGCGCCAGCGAGCGCTGCTCGTAGTCGGCGAGGACGTCGAACGGGCTCGTGGCGGCGTCCATCTCAGGCACCCAGCAGTTCGTTGATGCGCGAGATCAGCTCGTCCTCGCGCGGTGGCTTGACGATGTAGTCCTTCGCGCCCTGGCGCAGGCCCCACGCCTTGTCGGTCTCCATGCCCTTGGTGCTGACGATCAGCACCGGGATGGCCTTGGTCTCGGCATCGCGCGAGAGCGCGCGGGTGGCCTGGAAGCCGTTCATCCCCGGCAGCACCACGTCCATGAGGACGAGGTCCGGGCGCTCCCGGCGGCACGTCTCGATGCCGTCCTCGGCGCTGCCCGAGGTGATGACGACATGGCCGTTGCGCTCGAGGAGCTGGGACATCACCGCGGACTCGGTCGGCGAGTCCTCGATCAGGAGAATGCGTGCCATTGGTGCCCTACCCCCCGGTCAGGCGTTGACGTGCTTGCGGATCGCGTCGAGGAGCTCCTCGCGCGTGAACGGCTTGGTGAGGTACTGCTCGGAGCCGACGATCCGGCCGCGCGCCTTGTCGAACAGGCCGTCCTTGGACGACAGCATGATCACCGGCGTCGAGCGGAAGCTCTGGTTGTTCTTGATCAGCGCGCAGGTCTGGTACCCGTCCAGGCGCGGCATCATCACGTCGACGAAGATGATCTGCGGGTTCTGGTCGGCGATCTTGGCGAGCGCCTCGAAGCCGTCCGAGGCCGTGACCACATCGCAACCCTCTCGCTTCAGCAGCGTCTCGGCCGTTCGGCGGATGGTCTTCGAGTCGTCGATGACCATGACCTTCAGGCCGCCCAGGCTGCCGGTGCGGGCGTCGTCCTGCATTCCGTATTCCCCCAGCGCCACGAGCGGTGGCGCGCGACCCTATATTCCAAGCCCCGGAAGGGCTGTCAAGCAGGCAATTTTCGTCACAACGAACCTGAAGCAGTGGCAATTTGCGTCAGGTGCGCCGGGCACGGCTGCTACCATCGGCCGACGCACTCCGACCTTCAGCCATGCCCCTCGACATCGTGGTGGTGATGGATCCCATCGGGTCCATCAAGATCGCCAAGGATTCCACCTTCGCCATGCTGCTGGAGGCGCAGCGCCGGGGCCATTCGCTCCGGTACGTGCTCCCCGGCGGCCTGGGGGTGCGCGATGGCCGCGCCACGGCCCGGATCGCGCCCCTCACCGTCCGGGACGATTCCGGCGGATGGTTCGAACTGGGCGATGCGTCACAGGTGGAACTGGACGCCCGGCACGTCGTGCTGATGCGCAAGGACCCGCCCGTCGACGAGCAGTACGTCCACGACACCCAGATCCTGAGCCTGGCCCAGAGGGCCGGGGCGACGGTGGTGAACGACCCCCAGGGCCTGAGGGACTACAACGAGAAGCTCGCGGCCCTGCTCTTCCCGCAGTGCTGCCCGCCGACGCTGGTCAGCCGGGACCCCGCCGAGCTCAAGGCCTTCGTGGCGGAGCACGGCCAGGCGGTGCTCAAGCCGCTCGACGGCATGGGCGGGCGCTCGATCTTCCGGGCACAGGCCGGCGAGGCCAACCTCAACGTGATCCTGGAGACGCTGACGGAGGGCGGCCTGCGCCAGACCATGGCCCAGCGCTACCTCCCGGAGATCGTCGACGGCGACAAGCGGATCCTGCTGGTGGATGGCGTGCCGGTGGACTACTGCCTCGCCCGCATCCCGCAGGGCGACGAGTTCCGCGGCAACCTGGCCGCCGGCGGACGCGGCGAAGGCCGCGCGCTGACCGAGCGCGACCGCTGGATCGCCGCGCAGGTGGGGCCGGAGATGGTGGCGCGCGGCATGGTCTTCGTGGGGCTCGACGTGATCGGCGGGCACCTCACCGAGGTCAACGTGACCAGCCCGACCTGCATCCGCGAGTTGGACGCGCAGTTCGGACTCAACATCGCCGGCCTGCTGTTCGACGCGATCGAAGCGCGCCTGGCGGCCCGCTGAGCACGACGGCATGGGGCCGGCGGCATCCACGAGCGGCACGTACGAGGGTGGCCCTCGACGGCTTTCGGCCTCGCTCGCCGTCTCGATGGCGCTGCATGCGGCGCTCATCCTCGCGGTCGGTTTCGCGCCCGAGGCCGCGGCGCCGGTGGTCCCGACGCTCGATGTGATCTTCACCGAGACGCAGTCGAAGCTGACGCCCAAGCAGGCCGACTTCCTGGCGCAGGCCAGCAACCAGGGCGGCGGCGAACACGAGAAGACCACGCGTCCACGCGAGGCGCAGAGCGGGACCTCCCCGCAGCCCGAACCGGGCGTCGCGCCGCGCGAGCTGCGCGCGCAGTCGCCGGCGCCGGCCGCGCCGCCGCGCGACCGCGTGGCGAGCACGCCCCGCGGGGAGATGCCCGTGCCGCCGCCCGAGCGCACGCCCGCGCCGTCCGAGCAGGCCCTGCCGGTCGGCGACGAGAAGATCGAGCGCGACATGCGCATGGCGCGCCTCGCGGCCGAGATCCACCTGCGGTCGGAGCGCTACGCCAAGCGCCCGAAGCGCAAGTTCGTCTCGGCGAGCACGCAGGAATATGTCTGGGCCGAATACCTGCGCGGGTGGGTGGATCGCGTCGAGCGGGTGGGCAACCTCAACTATCCCGACGAGGCACGCCGGCGGCGCCTCGCCGGCCAGGTCGTCATCACGATCGCGATCCGCCGCAACGGCTCGGTCGAGCGCGCGGACATCGTGCAGTCGAGCGGCGTGCGCCTGCTGGACGAATCGGCGCTGCGCATCGCGCGCCTGGCCGAGCCCTATGCGCCGCTGCCACGCACGCCCGAGGACCCGGACATCCTCCACGTGACCCGCACGTGGCGGTTCCGTCCCGAAGGCACGCTGGTCGACGACTGACCCGGCCGGGCCCGCCCGCTATCGTCCCCGGCGCGCCTGCTGCTCCTGCAGCGTGAGCGCGACGTGGTTGCGCAGGTACGCCGGCTCGACGAGTTCGGGCGCGATCGCGGCCCCCTGCGCATGCGCGGCCGCCGCCAGTCGGGCCACGTCGGCGGCGTGGGGCAGCGCATCGGGCGCCACGGTCGCGAGCGCATCGCCGAGCCGTGCCACGAGCACTCCGTCGCGCGCAGCGAAGCCGGTGCCCACGCCGTGCCAGCCGGCATCGACGTCGACCGCCTCCGCGGTAAGCAGCGCCTCCGGTGCCAGCGGCTCGAGCACGTCGCCCGCGAGGCGGAACCGACCCACGTAGAGCTCGCCCATGCGCGCATCGATCGCGGCGAGCACAGGATGGCCCGGGTGGGCAGCCGCGGCCGGCCGTGCGAGCGCGGCGAGCGTCGAGACCGGCACCAGCGGCACGTCGAGCCCAAGTGCGACGCCCTGCGCGATCGCGATCGCCAGCCGCACGCCGGTGAACGCGCCCGGCCCGCGGCCCACGGCGATCGCGTCGAGAGACGCACGCGCGATGCCGGCCTCGGCGAGCAATGCATCGGCCCATGGCAACGCCAGCTCGGCGTGCCGGCGCGGCGCGACCTCGTGCCGTTCGCGCAGTTCGCCATCGATCCACAGCGCGACGGAACAGGCTTCGGTGGCGGTTTCGAAGGCGAGCAGTTTCATGCGATGCGCGATCTCGTGGAAGGGGTCGGGCGACGGCGCGCGCGCCCGGTCCGGCGGCTCCGCCAGAGCCCGGAGCGTAGCGAGCCTCAGGCGCGTGCGGGCATGCGTCCGGTCATGGCGGGCGGCACGGCGTCGGCGAAGAAGTGCTGCGCGTCCTCGACGCGACGGGTTCTTGGAAACGGCGGGAGCGAGTTCATGAAGACGCTGCCGTACTGCTTGCTGGTAAGGCGCGGATCGCACAGCACCAGCACGCCGCGGTCGGTCTCGGTGCGGATCAGCCGCCCCACGCCCTGCTTGAGCGCGATGACCGCCTGCGGCAGCTGCTCGTCCCGGAACGGCACGCCGCCGTTGCGGCGGATGGCGTCGAGGCGCGCCTCGAACACCGGGTCGTCCGGCGAGGCGAACGGAAGCTTGTCGATGACCACCACGCTGAGCGCATCGCCCGCCACGTCGACGCCTTCTCGGAAGCTCGCCGCGCCCAGCAGGACGCCGTTGCCCGACGCGCGGAATCGCTCGAGGAGCACGCCGCGCGGCGCTTCGCCCTGCACGAACAGCGGCCACGGCCCGTCGCGCAGAAGCTCCGCGGCTTCGCGCAACGCGCGGTGCGAGGCGAACAGGAGGAATGCGCGGCCGCCGGAGGCCTCCAGCACCGGCCGCACCGCGTCGATCAGCGCGGGCTGGTAATCGCGGGAGGACGGGTCGGGCATGCGCGGCGGCAGGTAGCACAGCGCCTGCGTGCTCCAGTCGAACGGACTGGGCACCAGCATCGTGGCCGGCTGCCACAGGCCGAGCTTGATCGCGAAGTGCTCGAAGCGCGCGTTGACCGCGAGGGTCGCCGACGTGAACACCCAGGCCGCCTGCGTGCGTGCGCGGTGCTGCGCGAGCGGGCCGGAGACGTCGAGCGGCGTGCGCGACAGCCGGAAGCCGCGCGCGGTGAGTTCGTACCAGAGCACGTTCTCGTCGACGCGCTTCTTCGCGCCGCTCCCGTCCTCGGCGTCGTCGACGGGGGGCGTGCCCTCGTCCGTCGCATCCTCGCCGTCACGCCAGCGCTTGAGGCGCCCGCGGAACTCGATCGCACGCGCGGCGCAGCTGTCGAATCCCGGCGAAGCCGAGGCCAGCGGCTGCACGGCCGCGAGCAGCGCGGCGAGTGCGTCGTCCAGCGCATCGAACGCCGCCTCGACGTCGAGCGACTCGGCCATGCGCAGGCGCGTTCCGCGCACCGGCAGGTCGTCCATCGCGATGCGCAGTGCCCGAACGCGGTGCTCGAGCTCGCGGGCGGGCTCCTGCACGGCAGCCGTCGCGCTGCTCACGGCGCGTGCCTCCGTCAACGCGTCGCGCGCCAGCTCCACCAACGGCCGAGCGCTCAACGATTCGCCGAAGAACTGCGCAGCCAACTCGGGCAACTGGTGCGCCTCGTCGATCACGAAAGCCTCCGCGCCGGGCAGGATCTCGCCGAAGCCCTCCTGCTTGAGCGCGAGGTCGGCCAGCAGCAGGTGATGGTTCACCACCACCACGTCCGCGGCCTGCGCGCGCTGGCGCGCCTGCACGACGAAGCATTCGTCGAAGAACGGGCATTCGGTGCCGAGGCAGTTCTCCGCCGTGCTCGTCACCAGCGGGATCAGCGGCGAGTCGTCGGTCAGGTCCTCGAGCTCGGCGAGGTCGCCCATGCGCGTGCGGCCCGACCAGGCCACGATGCGCTGGAACTGCGCCACCTGCCCGCGCGAGGTGAAGCGCGGCTCGCCCTGCGCCTGGCGCATGCGGTAGTGGCAGAGGTAGTTCGCGCGGCCCTTGAGCAGCGCGCTGGTGTGGCCGACCCCGAGCGCATTGCGCACGCGCGGCAGGTCGCGGTGGTAGAGCTGGTCCTGGAGCGCGCGCGTGCCGGTGGAGACGATCGTCTTCTTGCCCGACAGCAGCGCGGGCACGAGGTAGGCGAAGGTCTTGCCGGTGCCGGTGCCGGCCTCGGCGAGCAGCGTGCCGCGCTCGACGAAGGCGTCCGCGATCGCGGCCGAGAGGTCCTGCTGGGCCGGTCGGGTGCGGAAGCCCGCGATCTCGCGCGCGAGCGCGCCATCGTCGGCGAGTGCCTCGCGGCACGACCGGGCGAGTTGCGAGCCGGCCATGTCAGTAACGCGGGGGCGGCGTGACGGTGCAGGCGTCGCGCGCCGTCGCGGCCGCGTCGGCTCGCGATGCCGCGCTGGCGTCACCCGCCGCGGCCTGCGCGAGCGCGACCTGGCGGCGCGTCTCCTGCTGGCGACGGCACAGCGGGCCGACCTTCGGCCCCAGCGCGAGGCTCCGCTCGGCAAAGCCCAGCGCTTCGTCGAGCCGACCCTGCGCGAGTGCGATTTCCGCACGTGCCTGCAGCAGGTCCGGATCGTCGACGGCGATGCGCAGGGCCTCGTCGAGCGCATGCGCAGCCTCGTCGAAGCGACCGGCGACTTCGTGGGCCGACGCCTGCGCGCGCAGGTCCGCGACCTCCGGATCGACCAGCGGCCTCACCGTGAGCTCGTTGGCCGTCGGCTGGTCCACGGCGCGCACCGCGGCGAGTGCGCCCGTCATGTCCACGCGCGGCGCCGGCGCCTGCGGCGCGGTCGCGCAGCCGGCGAGCGCCAGTACGGCGATCATCGCGATACGCCTCATCGCGCTCCGCCATCGGCGGGCGGCGCCTCGGCCGGCACGCGTCGCGCGGGATCCGGCTCCCCTTCGGGCGATCCCCCACCGAACAGCGACTCCCAGAAACCGCCGCCTTCCTCGGCAGGCGCCCCGCTGTCGACCGGTGCCGGCGCCGCATACGGGCACGGCACCTGCGCCGGCGCGAAGCCGCGCACGAACGGGTAGCGCTGCGTGCCCGGGCACGCATCCTCGGTCGTGTTCGAGCCGAGCACCCAGCGCCAGTCGAGGCCCTCCTCGGGCACCCGCAGCGGCGCGGTCGGCAGGCGCGCGAACAGCGCCGACCAGACACGCATGCCGCCGGTGGCGCCGTACAGGCCGGTGGGCTTGTTCTGGTCGTTGCCGACCCAGACCACGGCGAGGTGGTCGCCGGTCCAGCCGGCGAACCAGCTGTCCTTGCCGTCGTTGCTGGTGCCGGTCTTGCCGGCCGGCGAGAGCCGCCCGAGGCCGTCCGCGACGAGCTGCCGCGCCGTGCCATTGGTGACCGCACGCTGCAGCGCGACGGTGATCAGGCGCGCGGCGATCGCGTCGCCCTCCTGCGCCGGTGCGGGCGCCGTGTCGTAACGATTGACGGCGCGGCCCTCGGCATCGAGCACGCCGCGCACCGCGCGCAGGGGCTGGATGCGGCCGCCGGAGGCCAGGAACTGGTAGAGCTGCGCCATCGCGTACGGGCTCTGGTCCACGGACCCGAGGATCAGCGCCGGATGCGGTTCGGCCTGGATGCCCGCCAGCGTGCGGATCAGCTCGCCCAGGCGCTCCGGCGTGACCTGCATGCCCACGCGCACGGTGGCCTGGTTGTAGGACTGCGCGAGCGCGTCGATCAGGCGCACCGTGCCGTGGCTGCGGCCGTCCGAATTGCCCGGCGACCAGCGCCGGCCATCCGTGCGCACGGTGATCGGCGTGTCCTGCACGTAGCTGGCGAGCGAGTAGCGGTCGGGCTGCGCGAGCGCGAGCAGGTAGACGAACGGCTTGAGCAGCGAGCCCACCGGGCGCTGCGCCTCCACGGCGCGGTTGAAGCCGTGCTCGGCGACCTCGCGCGCGCCCACGACCGCCACCACCTCGCCGCGGTGCACGTCGGTGACGACCATGCCCGTCTGCAGCGGCGTCTTGCGGCGGTTGAGCGAGCGCAGCGTCCTGGTGACCGCGCCCTCGGCATACGCCTGCGCGGAGGGCGACATGCCCGTCATCACCGACAGGCCGGCGCCGATCAGCGCGTCGGTCGGGTAGTCGCGGGCGAGTTGGCGCCGCACCAGGTCGACGTAGGCGGGGAAGCGGTTCGGCGCGAGCGTGGTCGGGTTCTTCGTCACACCCAGCGGCGCGGCCTTCGCGCGGTCGTGCTCGGCCTGGTCGATCAGCCCGGTCTCCAGCATCTCGCCGAGCACGAAGTCGCGGCGGTCGCGGGCACGCTCGGGATTCTTGCGCGGGTCGTAGTAGGACGGACCCTTGACGATGCCGACCAGCAGCGCGATGTGCTCGGTCTTGAGCGCGTCGAGCTCGCGGCCGAAGTAGAACTCCGAGCCCGCCGCCACGCCGTGGATCGCCTGCGAGCCGCGCTGGCCGAGGTAGACCTGGTTGAGGTAGGCCTCGAGGATCACGCTCTTGTCGTAGCGCGCATCGATCAGCAGCGCGTAGAGGATCTCCTTGAACTTGCGCCGGTAGGTCTGCTCCTTGCCGATGCCGAGCAGGCCGCTGCGCGCGAGCTGCTGGGTCAGCGTGCTGGCGCCCTGGCGCTTGTCGCCTTCGCGCACGTTGACGAAGACCGCGCGCAGCATGCCGGTCACGTCGATGCCGAAATGGCTGTTGAAGTCGCGGTCCTCAACGGCCTGCAGGCCCGTCACCAGCAGCTCGGGCACCTCGCCGATGCGGACGAGGCGTCGCTCCTCCTGCTTCTGGCCGTAGAGCGTGGCGATGCGCGCCGGATCGAGCCGGTGCGCGCGCAGGGTGCGGCGGGTGTCGGCATCGCGAACGCCCGTGATCCGCCCGCCCGACAGCGCGACCTCCACGCGGCGCGGGCGCACCACGCCGTCGACATCGTCGAAACCGCGGCTGGCGACCAGCCAGCGCGAGCCGTTCTGCGCGTACGTGCCGGGTCGGCGTCCGTCACCCGCGCGGTAGGCCGCGGCCTCCAGCTCGGTGCGCAGCGTCGAGGCATCCATCGCCACGCCGGGCGCGACGACGAGCGGGCGCGCGTAGACGCGCGTCGGCACCTGCCAGCGGAGCTGCCCGAACCGCTGGCCCACCTCGTGGTTGAGGTAGAGCGTGTAGGGGATCAGGAAGCCCAGCCCGAGCGCGATCGCGGTGAGCGTCCACGTGACCAGGCGCCGGCGCCAGCCCGTGGCCGGCGCGTCGCCGGTACCGTCGGCGTCGTCTTCGTCGTAATCGATCTGGGCCACGGGATGCGAGAATGATGGGCAGGCGCCCGCCTGCCGCGAGTCTAGCGCAGCCACCGAAAGGCCCTGCCGGCGCCGCCGGGCCGCGATTCACGCCCGATTGGAGTCCGACCGACGATGCCGTCACCGCAGGCCCGCTGGGCCGACCTGCGATTCCTCGTCAGCCGCGTGCTCGGGCTCGCGCGCCGCGCGCGGGCGAGCCTGCGCGCACGCGGGGTCGGCCCGACGATCGAGCGCATCGTCGCGCACCTCCGCCCCGCCCGGCCGACGCAGCGGGCCGCGCTCTACCTGCCCGCGCGCACGCCGTTCGCGCCGTTCGCGATCGCGACGCACGACACCCCGGTCGCCAGCATCGTCATCCCGGTGTACGGGCAGCTCGAGCATACCGTCGCCTGCCTGCGCGCGCTCGCGGCGCACCCGCCCCGGACCGCGTTCGAAGTGATCGTGGTGGACGACGGCTCGCCCGACGCGACACCCGAGTGCCTGCCGAGGGTCGATGGCTTGCGCTACCACCGCCGTGCGTCCAACGGCGGGTTCATCGCGGCGTGCAACGACGGCGCCGCCCGCGCGCGCGGCCGCTACGTCGTCTTCCTCAACAACGACACCGTGCCGCAGCCCGGCTGGCTCGATGCCCTGCTGTCGACGTTCGATACGCATCCCGACACGGGCCTCGCGGGGGCGCAGCTGGTGTATCCGGACGGGCGGCTGCAGGAATCCGGCGGGCTCGTGTTCTCCGATGGCAGCGCATGGAACTACGGGCGCTTCGACGATCCCGATGATCCGCGCTATGCCTTCGTGCGCGACGCCGACTACTGCTCGGGCGCCGCGATCGCCGTTCCGCGCGAGCTGTTCGAGCGTGTCGGCGGCTTCGATCCGCGCTACGCCCCGGCCTACTACGAGGACACCGACCTCGCGTTCGCCGTGCGCGCCATGGGCCTGAAGGTGCGCGTGCAGCCGTTCTCTCGCGTCGTGCATCTGGAAGGCGCGACCTCGGGCACCGACGAGACACAGGGGGCGAAGGCCTACCAGGTGCGCAATCGCGTGGTGTTCGCGGAAAAGTGGGCCAACGAACTCGCCGCGCAGCAGGCGCGGGACCCCGCGGGTCGGCCGCGGCCGGTCCACGGGCGCACGGTGCTGGTCGTCGATGCGCTCACGCCCGATGCCACCCGGGACTCCGGCTCGCTGCGGCTGATCAACCTGATGCGGCTGCTGATCGACGAAGGCGCGCACGTCGTGTTCCTGCCGGCCAATCGCCATCACGACGGCGAGGCGACGCGCGCACTCCAGCGACTCGGCGTGGAGGCGTGGTACGCCCCGCATGCGCGCCGTGCGCCGGCCTGGCTGCGCGAGCACGGTCCCCGGTTCGATGCCGCGGTCGTCTGCCGCCATTACGTCGCGCAGGAGTTCCTGCCCCTGCTGCGGCTGCACGCCCCGCGCGCGCGCCTGCTGTTCGACACCGTCGACCTCCATTACCTCCGCGAGCGGCGCGGCGCGGCCCTGACGGGCGATTCCGCCGCGCTCGAGGCCGCGGAGGCCACGCGCCGGCACGAGCTCGCGATGATCGCCGCGAGCGACGCCGCGTTCGTGGTCAGCGGGGTCGAACGCGACGTCCTGGCGAAGGACGCACCGGCGGCACGCGTCGAGGTGCTCTCCAACGTCCACGATGTCGCCGGCCCCGGGTGCCCGTTCCACGAGCGGTCGGGCGTGGTGTTCGTCGGGGGATTCCGCCATCCGCCGAACGTCGACGCGGTCCTCTGGTTCGCACACGAGGTGGTTCCGCACCTGCGGGCGGTACGGCCGGACATCGTCGTGCACGTGATCGGAAGCGACGCGCCCGACGCGATCCGGAACCTGTCCGACGGCGCGGGCCTGCGGGTGCACGGCCACGTGGCCGACCTGGATCCCTTCATGGACGGTGCCCGCATCGCGATCGCCCCGCTGCGCTACGGCGCCGGCGTGAAGGGCAAGGTCAACCTGAGCATGGCGCACGGCCAGCCGGTGGTGGCGACGTCGTGCGCGGTCGAGGGCATGCACCTGCGCGATGGCGAGGACGTGCTGGTGGCCGACGAGCCCCAGGCGTTCGCCGACGCGCTCCTGCGTCTCTACGACGACGAAGCGCTCTGGAACCGGCTCTCGGCGAACGGCCTGGAGAACGTGCGCCGGCATTTCTCGATGGATGCGGCGCGCGGCGTCGTTCGACGGGCGATCCTCGGGCTCCCCGCCTAGGCTTCAGGCCCGACGCGCCTGATCCACGCCTGGAAGGGCCGCGAGCTTGCCCAGCAGGCCCGCGAGCTGTCCGTAGTCGGACACGCGCACGCGCAGCCTCAGCCGCACGCGTCCGCCGCCGCGCTCGTGCTCGGTGTTGAGGCTCGCGAGCCCGGCATTGGCCTGCGCGACGAGGTTGGTCACCTCCTTGAGCAGCCACTTGCGGTCCACCGCGACCACCTCGACGTCGACCTCGTAGCCGGAACCGGCGCGCCGCCACTCCACGGGCAGCACGCGCTGCGGCTGCGCGGCCGCGAGGCGCTGGAAGGCGGCGCAGTCCGGGCGGTGGATGGTCACGCCGCGGCCGCGCGTGAGGTAGCCAGCGATCGGCTCGCCCGGCAGCGGCTGGCAGCACCGGGCGAGCTGCACGAGCAGGTTGCCGACGCCCTCCACCGTGAACTCGCCGCGTCCCTTGGATTCGCCGCGCGCCCGGCGCGTCGCCGGCTCGGGGGGGAGGCGCTCCTCCTTCGCGCCCCGTTCGTGCTCGAGCAGCACCCGGCCGACCTGGTGGGGACCGACGTCGCCCAGCGCCACCTGCACGAGGAGTTCGCCGTCGCTGGCCGCGTGGAAGCGCTCGCGTGCCGGGGCGAGGTCGGCGCCGAGCAGGCCGAGCCGGCGCAGCTCCCTGTCCAGCATCTCCCGGCCGGCCTGCTCGTTGCGCTCGCGGTCGAGGCGGTTGAACCACGTGCGCACCTTCTCGCGCGAACGGCCGCTCGCCAGGAAGCCATTGGACGCGACGAGCCAGTCGCGACGCGGCTCGGAGACCTTGCCGGTGAGAATCTCGACGCGGTCCCCGCTGCGCAGCACGTGGTCCAGCGGCACGATGCGCCCGTCGACCTTCGCGCCGCGGCAGCGATGTCCGACCTCGGTGTGCACGTGGTAGGCGAAGTCGAGGGGCGTGGCGCCCGCCGGGAGGTCGACCACCTCGCCCTTGGGGGTCAGCACGTAGATGCGGTCCTCGACGAGCTCGCTGTCGAGCTCGCCGGCCAGCGCGTCCTGACCGGACTGCTCCAGCAGCCTGCGCATCCATGCGATCTTCCGCTCGAACGAGGCCGTCGCCTGCGCCGACGCGCCGCCGGGGCCGCCCCCTTCCTTGTACTTCCAGTGCGCGGCGACGCCGAGCTCGGCCTGGCGGTGCATGTCGTGCGTGCGGATCTGCACCTCGAGGGTCTTGCCCTCGGGACCGACGACGGCCGTGTGCAGCGAGCGGTAGTCGTTGCGCTTCGGGCGCGCGATGTAGTCGTCGAATTCGCTCGGGATCGGCACCCACGTCGCATGCACCACGCCGAGCGCGGCGTAGCAGGCGGCCACGTCGCCGACCAGCACGCGCACCGCGCGCAGGTCGTAGAGCTCGGAGATCGGCGCGCCCTTGCGCTGCATCTTCTTCCAGATGCTGTAGATGTGCTTCGGCCGCCCCGCGACGTCCGCGTCGATGCCCTGCGCCGCGAGCGCCTCGCGCAGCCGGTCGCGCACGTCCTCGATGTAGCGCTCGCGGTCGCCGCGCTTCTCGTCCAGGAGCCGCGCGATCTGCTGGTAGGTCGCCGGCTCCAGGAAGCGGAACGCGAGGTCCTCGAGCTCCCACTTCAGCTGCCAGATGCCGAGCCGGTTCGCGAGCGGCGCATGGATGTCGCGCGTGAGCAGCGCCAGGCGCCTGCGCTCCTCCTCCGGCCTCGAGGTGGCGAGCCGCATGCGCGCGAGCTGCCGCGCGAGCAGGATCGGCACCACGCGCAGGTCGCGCACCATCGCGAGGAGCAGGCGCCTCAGGCCCTCGCTGCCCCGCCCGCGCTCCTGCTGCGCATGCAGCGTCCACACCGGCTCGGCGGCGCGTTGCCCGTCCAGGAGCGAGGCGATGCCCGGATAGCGCGCATCGAACGGCGACGGGGCAGCGGCGGCGAACCCGAATGCGTGCAGTACGGCCGCGGCGAGCATCTCCCCGTCGGCGCCGAGCCGCGAGAGCGCCTCGAGCGCGACCTCGAGTTCGGCCGCCGGCTCGTGCCCGAGCACCTTCTCCGCCGAGTCGCCCACCGCCTCGACCAGGCCGGCCGGCATGCCCGCACCCGCCCGCGCGAGGAAGGCGGCGAGGTCGCGCGACGCGGGGGCAGCGTGGACATTCATCTATCGGGAGGCAGGGTCGCGGCGGGCGTGCGGAGCGTGGGACTACACTAGCCCGCGCCCGACCCGAGGAACAGAAGAATGCCCCGCCTTCGCCTGCCCCGCCTGCTCGTCCTCGCCGCCGCGCTCGCTGCGCTGCCCGCGCTCGCCGCGCCGCCGATCGAGCAGCAGATGTCGCCCGAGGAATTCCGTGCCGCCGGCCTCGACAAGCTCAGCCCCGACGAACTCGCCCGGCTGAATGCCTGGCTCGGCCGCACGATCGACGTGGAGACCCAGAAGGCCGCGACCGCTGCGAAGAAGAAGGTGGAGGACGACAACCGCGGCTTCTTCAACTTCGGCTCGACCGACCCGATCCGTTCCACGATCCCGGGCGAATTCCGCGGCTTCGCCAACGGGCGCTCCTACACGCTCGCCAACGGGCAGGTCTGGCGCCAGGTCGACGATGCGAGCCTCGCCGGCGTGCGCCTCACCGATCCCGCCGTCACCATCACGCCGAGCAAGATCGGCAATGCCTGGTACATGGCGGTGGGCCGTTACGGCACGCGCGCGAAGGTGATGCGGATCAAGTAGCGCGATCGCCGCGCAGCGCCGTCAGGCGTGCCGCGAGCTTCTTGGGTGACACGCCGCCGCGTGCGCCCAATTCCTGCGCGTACAGCGAGACGCGCAGTTCCTCGAGGTCGCGCCGGAATTCCTGCCAATCGGCATCGCCGGCATCGGCGCCCGCGAGTGCTTCGGCGAACGGGCGCAGCTCGAGCATGCGCGCCTGGTCGCGCGACGGATCGCGCAGCGCGCGCTCGGCCCGCAGCGTGAGGGCCTTCAGGTAGCGCGGGTATTCGGCGAGCAGCGACGCCGGCGTGTCGCGCAGGAAGCCCGGCGGCGTGAGCGCGGCGAGGTGCGCGCGCATGTCGTCGAGGTTGCCGCTGGCCCAGCCCATGAGCGGGGACTCGAGCTTCGCGCGGACCTCGGCCGCCGCGCCGAGGATCGCCTCGGCCTGCCGGAGGCGGTCCGTGGCCTCGGGGAAGAGCCCCTTCGCCACCCGCTCCCGTTCCGCCGCGAAGGCGTCGGCATCGCGCACCTCGCCCGGGCCCTCCCGCGAGAGGGCATCGAACGCTCCCTCGACCAGATCGAGACGCAGGCGGTCCCCTTCCTTGAGCGTCGCCGCTTCGCCGGTGCGCGGCGCGGCCGACTCGATCGCCGCGTACAGCAGCGCGGTCTTCGGCGACACGGGCAACTGCTTGCGCGCCTGACGCAGGCGATCGGAGAGGGCGATCCGCAGCAGCCGGCGAACGCCGGCGGGATGGGCTCGCGCGGCCTCCGCCGCCTGCGCGAATACCTGCAACGACGCGGAATCCCCTTCGTCCTGAAGCGCCGGATACGCGGGAATGCCACCCGCGCCTCGCACGGTGCGCGGGATGGGCGCCGCGGGAAACGTCGTGAGCCCTTCGGCCGCGAGGCCGCTCGACGCCTTCTCGGCGAAGGCATCCGCCGCCAGCGCGCCGAAGCGCTCGCGAAGCGCCTCGAGATCGCGGGACTCGGCGAGCACGCGGCGTCCGTCGCGATCGAGCAGCCGCAGATTCACGCGCAGGTGGGGTTCGATAACGGCCTCGTCGAATTCGGTGGCCGCCACCTGCACGCCGGTGAGCTTGGACAGGAACCGCGCGAGCGTGCCCGTGAAGGCATCGGGCTCGACGGGTCGTCCGCCCTGCCACGCGCCATGCGCCTCGGCGAACGCACGGGCGAAATCCGGCGCGGGCACGAAGTTGCGGCGTTGCGCCTTCGGCAGCGAGCGGATCAGCGCGGCGGCCTTGTCCGCGACGAAGCCCGGCGCGAGCCATGACAGCTGGGGCGCATCGAGTGCATTGAGCAGGTGCAGCGGCACCGCGATCGTCATGCCGTCGTCGGCCGCGCCCGGCTCGAACCGGTAGCGCACGGCGAGCTGCACGTCGCCCATGCGCAGGAACGGGGGGAACCGCGAGGCGGTGGTCGCCTCGCCGATCATGAGGTCGTCGAGGGACCACTCCAGCGCGGCCTTGTCCGCGGCCGGCAGCTTCGCGTACCAGGCATCCAGCGCCTGCACGTTGTGCACGTGGGCCGGCAGGCGATCGAGGTACCACTGCGCCATCCAGTCCTCGTCGACGACGAGCCCCGCACGGCGCTGCTTGGCCTCCTCGTCCTTCGCCTTCGCGAGCGTCGCCAGGTTCTTCTTCAGGAAGACCGAGCGCGTGTTGATCTCACCGGTGACGAGCGCATCGCGCGCGAAGATCGCACGGCTCTCTTCCGGGAACATCGCGCCGTAGTGGATGGGACGCTTAGGGGCGAGCACCAGGCCGAACAACGAGACCTGCTCGCTGCCGATCACCCGGCCCTGCGAGCGCGACCAGCGCGGGTCGCTCTGCCGGCGCGACAGCAGATGCGGCAGCTCGTCGATCGCCCATTGCGGCTCGATCGAGGCATTCGTCAGTGCCCAGACGCGCTCGGTGTCGAGCAGCGTGGCCGAAAGCACCCACGGCGGCGGCTTCTTCGCGAGGGCCGAGCCCGGGAAGAGCTGGAACTTGCGACCGCGCGGGCCGTCGTAGCCGCGATCGGCGCGTTGGCCGACCTGCGTCGGCAGGCCGGCAAGGATCGCGCGATGCAGCCGCGCGTAATGCGCGGCGGCGGCCTTCGCGTCCACGGACATACCGGTCGCGTCCGCGGCCAGGGCCGCCGGGACGGCGTTCGACCCGCGCTCGGCACTGCCGCGTACGCGCACGCCGCACTGGTCGCCGCTTCGTGCCGGGGAAGCACGCACACCCTCGAGTTGCCGCGCGAGCGCGGTCGACCGGCCCGGGTCCCGCGCACCCGACTCCGGTCGAGCCTGCGGGCGCGCGCCCTGCGCGCGCTCCACGCCGGCGCGCGACGCGTCCGCGTCCGTCCCGGCACGCGGCTCCGCACCGGGACCGCCCTCCGCCCCGCCGGGACCACCGACCCTCCACCCGAGCTCCTCGGACATCAGCTTCAGCTGCCGATGTAGCTCGCGCCATTCGCGCATGCGCAGGAAGCCCAGGAAATGCGTTTCGCACCAGCCGCGCAGCTTCGACTGCGTGAGGTCGGCATGCGCCTGCTCGTAGGCCTCCCACAAGTTGAGGATGCCGACGAACTCCGAGCGGGGGTCGGCGAACTGCGCATGCGCGCTGTCCGCGGCGGCGCGCTGGTCGGCGGGGCGCTCGCGTGGATCCTGGATGCCGAGGAAGGCGGCGATCACCAGCATCTCGCGAAGCACCCCGTGCGCGTTCGCGGCGACGAGCATGCGCGAGAGCTTCACGTCGACCGGGAGCCGGGCCATCAGCCGCCCCGTCGGCGTGAGCTCTCGGGCCTCGTCGACGGCGCCGAGCTCGGCGAGCTGCTGCCAGCCGTCGGCGATCGCACGCGGATCCGGCGGCTCGAGGAACGGGAAGTCCTCGATCCGGCCCAGGCCGAGCGCGAGCATGCGCAGGATCACGCCCGCGAGTGCGGCGCGACGGATCTCGGGATCGGTGAACTCCGCGCGGGACTGGTAGTCGGCCTCGGAGTACAGCCGGTAGCACGTGCCTTCGGAGACGCGCCCGCAGCGGCCCATCCGCTGGTTCGCGCTCGCCTGGCTCACCGGCTCGATATGCAGGCGATCGAGCTTGGCGCGCGGGCTGTAGCGCTTGACGCGCGCGAGGCCCGGATCGACCACGTAGCGGATGCGCGGCACCGTGAGCGACGTCTCGGCCACGTTGGTCGCCAGGACGATCCGCCGCTGCGGACCGGGATTGAACACGCGGTCCTGGTCGCGCGTGGAGAGCCGCGCGTACAGCGGCAGCACTTCGGTATGGCGGTATTTGCGCCGCTCCAGCGCCTGGTGCGCGTCGCGGATCTCGCGCTCGCCCGGCAGGAAGACCAGCACGTCGCCGCGCGGATCCTCGCCCGTGATCTCGTCGCACGCGGCGACGATCGCCTCGTTCACCGTGCGCGCGCCGTCGCGGTCGGCCTCATCGGGCAGCGGGCCCCGGCGCGCACCCGACGGGGAGGCCGACTCCGGATCGCCCTCGAGCGGCCGGTAGCGCACCGTGACCGGATAGCCGCGCCCTTCCACGCTGACCACCGGCGCATCCGCGAAATGCGCCGCGAAGCGGGCGGTGTCGATCGTCGCCGAGGTGATGATGACCTTGAGGTCGCGGCGCCGCTCGAGCAGCTGCTTGAGGTAGCCCAGCAGGAAATCGATGTTGAGGCTGCGCTCGTGCGCTTCGTCGATGAGCAGCGTGTCGTAGCGCGACAGCCAGCGGTCGGACTGGATCTCGGCCAGCAGGATGCCGTCGGTCATGAACTTCACGACCGTGTCCTCGCCGACGTTCTCGTTGAAGCGCACCTGGTAGCCGACCGCGCCGCCGAGCGGGACCTGGAGCTCCTCCGCGACGCGGCGCGCGACGGCCCGCGCCGCGATTCGCCGCGGCTGGGTGCAGCCGATCATGCCGGCGGCGCCGCGCCCGGCCGCGATGCAGAGCTTCGGGATCTGCGTGGTCTTGCCCGAGCCCGTCTCGCCGGCGATCACCACGACCGGGTGTTCACGGATCAGGTCGACAATCCGATCGGCCTCCGCGGCGATCGGCAGCGCCTCGTCGACCGTCGTGGCGGGAAGGTTCCGCGCACGGGCCGTACGACGCGCGATCGATGCCTCGAGCGCCTGCTCGAACGCCGAACGGCGCGCGGCATCGCCCGGAGCCTGCCGCCAGCACGTCCACAGGCCGTGCAGGCGGCCCCGGTCGCGGGTCATCGCCTCATCCAAGCGGCGACGTGCGGCCTGCAGGTCGGCCGGTTCGATGGGGGCGATGGATCGGTCCAAGATGGAGAATCGATTTCACACGGGCCGGTGACCGGCCTATTGTCGCCGCTACCACGGCAAGACTTCGGGAGAACGCAGATGCAGAACGGGTCCGACCTCGGCCAGGGCACCACGGGCAACGGTGGCGTGCAGGTGGCCGGCAGCATGCCTCAGGTGAATATCGGGATCAGCGAGGAGGACCGCAAGGCCGTCGCCGAGGGGCTCTCGCGCTTCCTCGCGGACGCCTTCACGCTCTACCTCAAGACCCACAACTTCCACTGGAACGTCACCGGGTCGATGTTCAACGCCCTGCACGTGATGTTCGAGAACCAGTACACGGAGCAGTGGGGCGCGCTGGACGACATCGCCGAGCGCATCCGCGCACTGGGCTTCAATGCGCCGGGCTCCTACGCCGAATTCATCCGCATGACCTCGCTTCCCGAGGAGCCCGGCCTGACCGACACGGTCGACTGGCGCGAGATGGTGCGCCAGCTCGTGGTGGGCAACGAGGGCGTCTGCCGGACCGCCCGCACGGTGCTCCAGCGGGCCGATGCGGCCGGCGACGACCCCACGGTCGACCTGATGACGCAGCGCCTGCAGACGCACGAGAAATACGCGTGGATGCTCCGCTCGCTGCTCCAGTGAGCGCTGACCCGGAACACAAAAAGCCCCGCTTCCGCGGGGCTTTTCCTTCGCTTGGGAGTGAAGTAGTCCGTTTCCGAACGTGCGAAAATCTTAATCCGCGCGTACGCCGCGTTCGTTAGTGTCGTGTCAATGCGTGCATACCGTCGGGTAACGCGTTCAGAGAATGGATAGGTCGATTAATCGGTCACGGAGCGCGCGCTGATGGGCTCCGACGACACGCGCGCGGTCGAGCTGCTGCATCGCATCTTCGGCCACACCGCGTTCCGCGGCGAGCAGGCGCAGATCGTCCAGCACGTCGCCGGCGGCGGCGATGCGCTCGTGCTCATGCCCACCGGCGGCGGCAAGTCGCTCTGCTACCAGGTGCCGGCGCTGCTCCGCGAGGGCTGCGCGATCGTGGTCTCGCCCCTGATCGCGCTGATGCAGGACCAGGTCGAGGCGCTGCGCCAGGTCGGCGTACGCGCCGCCTTCCTGAACTCGACCCTCGACGCCGCCGAAGCCGCCGCGGTGGAGCGCGCGCTCGTCGCCGGCGAGCTCGACCTGCTGTACGTCGCGCCCGAGCGCCTTCTCACCGGCCGCTTCCTCGCCCTGCTCGACCGCGCGCGGCTGGCGCTGTTCGCGATCGACGAGGCCCACTGCGTATCGCAATGGGGGCACGATTTCCGGCCCGAATACCGCCAGCTGACGGTCCTGCACGAGCGGTGGCCGGACGTCCCGCGCATCGCCCTGACCGCCACGGCGGACGCGCCGACGCGCCGCGAGATCGTCGAGCGTCTCGGCCTGGAGGCGGCGCGGCAGTTCGTCAGCTCGTTCGATCGCCCGAACATCCGCTATGCCGTCGTGCCGAAGGACGGCGGCGGGACGCGCCAGCTGCTCGACTTCCTGGCCCGGCATCCCGGCCAGAGCGGCATCGTCTACGCGATGAGCCGCAAGCGCGTGGAGGCCGTGGCCGAGCAGTTGTGCCGGGCCGGCCTCAAGGCCCTGCCCTACCACGCCGGCATGGAGTCGGCCGTGCGCGCGGCCCACCAGCGGCGCTTCCTGCAGGAGGATGGCGTGGTGATGGTCGCGACGATCGCCTTCGGCATGGGCATCGACAAGCCCGACGTGCGCTTCGTCGCGCACGTCGACCTGCCCAAGTCGATCGAGGGCTACTACCAGGAGACCGGCCGCGCGGGGCGCGACGGCGGCGCCTCCGAAGCCTGGCTGAGCTACGGGCTCGGCGACGTCGTGAGCCTGCGGCAGATGATCGAGCAGGGGGAGGCCACCGGCGAGCGCAAGCAGCTCGAGCTGCGCAAGCTCGACGCCCTGCTGGGCTACTGCGAGGCCACGGGCTGCCGGCGGCAGGCGCTGCTGCGCTGGTTCGGCGAAGAGCACCCCGGTGCCTGCGGCAATTGCGACAACTGCATCGCCCCGCCGCAGAGCTGGGACGGCACCGAGGCCGCGCGCAAGGCCCTCTCGGCCATCTACCGGACGGGACAGCGTTTCGGCGTCGGCCATCTGGTCGACGTGCTGCGCGGCATGCGGACCGAGAAGGTCGCGCAGTTCCGCCACGGCGCGCTCGGCGTCTTCGGCATCGGCGCCGACCTCGACGACCGCCAGTGGCGCAGCGTTTTCCGCCAGCTCGTCGCCGGGGGCTACGTCGACGTCGACGTGGAGCAGTTCGGCGCGCTCCGCCTGACCGAGGCGAGCCGCCCGATCCTGCGCGGCGAGGCGACGCTGCGCTTTCGCACGGAGCCCAAGGCCCCCGCACGGGCGCGCCGCGACCGCCGCACGTCCGAGGCGGACGCGCTCGACCTCGCGCCCGACGCGCTCGCCCGCTTCCAGGCGCTGCGCGACTGGCGCGCAGGCGCCGCCCGCGAGCAGAACGTGCCGGCCTACGTGATCTTCCACGACGCCACGTTGCGCGCGATCGCGGAAGCCGATCCCGCGGATCTCGACGACCTCGCGCGGATCCCGGGCATCGGCGCGACCAAGCTCGAGCGCTACGGCGAAGCCGTGCTCCAGCAGCTATTCGACGTCACGTAGCACGAGCTCGCCGCGGGTCGAATTGCGAAGCAGCGCCGCGTCCGCCCCGCGTGCGATGGCGAAGCCGTGCAGGCCGAGGTCGGCGACGAACGTCTCGCTGAGCAGGTCGAGCTCGAGCCACGCCCGCCGCACGAAACGCACGGGCAGCGCATGGATCAGCATCGAGCCGTCGAACCGGCTCGGGCTGGCGATCAGCGCCCCGTCGCTACGGCGGTAGATGTCGAACTGCATGCACGCGCCTCCCTCGGGACCGGACGCTACCGCGCTTCGGCCCCGGATGCGATAGGGCGACGCACGAAATGAGAGGCCGCCCTTTGGGGGGCGGCCTCTCATTGGAATCAGGAGCTCCGGGCGTCTGGCCAGATCGAAGGGGCGCCCATCGGAATGGTTGCTCGCCCGGTGCTGGCGCCTAGGATGACGTGAGCAGCTGAACCCCCGTGTAAGCACAGCCGCTTGCAGGCTTGGAAACCGAGCGCACGTTATTCATCCATTTGAATACGCGACGCGCTTCACAGGCGTGGTCGTGCGCGGCTCGTGCGGTCGGATGCGCGGCATTCCATGCCGGGCGCGGCGTGGCGCGGCGCGGCGTGGCGTCGCACTGGTCGCGGGAAGCGTGGTGGGCCGTGATGGATTCGAACCATCGACCAGCGGATTAAAAGTCCGATGCTCTACCGACTGAGCTAACGGCCCACGGACCCGCGCGGCTGGCGCGTCGGGGGCGCGATCTTACCGCAGACGACCGGGCCGATCCGACCTCGCCTCAGGCGTAGCGCGTGGGATCCGGCGCACCCGCGGCGTCGAAGCCCTGTGCGCGAAGCCGGCAGGCGTCGCAGGCGCGGCAGGCGCGTCCCTCCACATCCGCCTGGTAGCAGGACACCGTGAGCGCGAAATCGACGCCCAGCCGCAGCCCTTCGCGCACGATGTCCGCCTTGCTCAGGTGCTGCAACGGCGCATGCACGCGCAGGCCGGCGCCCTCGACGCCCGCACGCGTGGCGAGGTTCGCGAGGCGCTCGAACGCCGCCACGAACTCCGGGCGGCAATCGGGATAGCCGGAATAGTCGACCGCGTTGACGCCGCAGAACAGGTCCGCGGCCCCGAGTACCTCGGCCCAGCCCAGGGCGAGCGCGAGCATGATCGTGTTGCGCGCCGGCACGTACGTCACGGGGATCGCCGCGGAACCTTCACCGTCGACCGGCACGTCGATGCCGCTGTCGGTGAGCGCCGAACCGCCGATGGCGCGCAGGTCGACGTCGACGACCTTGTGGGTGGCGACGCCCAGCTGACCGGCCACGCGGCGCGCGGCATCGAGCTCGGACGTGTGGCGCTGCCCGTAGCGCACGCTCAGCGCGTACACATCGAACCCCTGCGCACGCGCGATGGCGACGACCACGGCCGAGTCCATCCCGCCTGACAGCAGGACGACGGCCTTGCGGCGGGGCGCGGTCTCGATCGACATGGCGGAGGCGTCAGGGGCTGCAGGTGGTCGCACGGGAGACTCAGCGCCCCGGCTCGTCGCCCCACAGCACCTTGTGCAGCTGGAGCTGGAAGCGCACCGGGAGGCGGTCGTCGACGATCCACTGCGCGAGATCGCGCGGGGCGACCTGGCCGAAGCTGGGGGAGAACAGCACGTCGCAGCGCGCGGCGAGCGCGTGCTCGGCGACCACGGCGCGCGACCACTCGTAGTCCTCGCGCGAGCAGATGACGAACTTCACCTCGTCGCGCGGGTCGAGCAGCGGGATGTTCTCCCAGCGGTTGCGGTGGACCTCGGCCGAGCCGGGTGTCTTGATGTCCACCACACGGGAGACGCGGGGGTCGACGCCGCCGATGTCGAGTGCGCCCGAGGTCTCGAGCGACACGCTGTAGCCGGCGTCGCACAGGCGCTGCAGCAGCACGAGGCAACGCTTCTGCGCGAGCGGCTCGCCCCCGGTGACGCAGACGTGCCGGACGCCCAGGCGTGCGACTTCGGCGAGGATCGCGTCGATCTCCCACCAGTCGCCGCCGTGGAAGGAGTACGTGGTGTCGCAGTACTGGCACCGCAGCGGGCAGCCGGTGAGGCGCACGAACACCGTGGGCCAGCCGACGGAATTCGACTCGCCCTGCAGGGACAGGAAGATCTCGGTCAGCCGCAGCCGCTCGGGCGCCGCGGCGACCACGGTGACGGGGGCGCTCATCCCGCGATTTTACCCGTGTGCGACAGCCGCAGGCAGGCCGCTGCGAGCGGACGCGGCGCCGTTCAGCGCGCGACGCGGGCGGCCTGCAGGCGATCTCCGGCCAGGCGTGCCGCGTCGCTGCCCGGATAGCGCGCCACCACATCGGCGAACGCGGCCTGCGCCGCGTCGTCCTGGCGCAGCCCGAGACGCGAGAGGCCGATCTTCAGCAGGGCGCCGGGCGCCTTGTCGTGGGTCGGGAAGCGGTCGAGCAACTGCTCGAACGACTCCAGCGCGAGCGCGTAGTTCTGCGTGACGTAGTAGCTCTCGCCGAGCCAGTACATCGCATTGGGCGCGTAGACGCCGCCCGGATGGCGGTCGAGGAAGGCGGCGAAAAGGCGGGCCGAGTCGGCGTAGCGACCGGCCTTGAGGGCGTCGAAGGCGATGTCGTAGGTGGCACGCTCGTCGCCGGTCGGCGACGCGGTCGCGGCGCCGGCGGCGGGTGCCCGCGGCGGGGTCGCGCGTGCGGGCGCCGGGGCGGCGGGACGGGACGCGGGCTTGGACGGGGCGTTGGCGCGGGCCGGTGCGGCGGGGCTGTTCATGGGCGCAGCGGTGCGCGCGGCTCCGGTCTCGATCCGCTCCAGACGCCCGTCGATGTCGAGGTACTGCGTGCGCTGGCTCGCGCGGAGCTGCTCGTTCGCCTGCTCCAGTTCCTCGACCTTCGCGCGGAGCGCCTGCACCTCCGTGCGCATCAGTGCGAGCTGGTTGAGCATCTCGGTATTGGCCTGCGTGTTCGCGGCGCGCTGCTCGAGCACGGCCACGCGGTCGGCGAGGCTCGCCCGCTGCGCGGCGGCCGGCAGGCTCGCCGCTGCGAGCATCAGGGCGAGGGAGAGGGATCGGATCGCGGCCATGGCGGCCTCCTGCGGTGAGCCGGGCGGCGAGTATGCGGTGGGCCGCCCGCGGGCAACCAGCCAGCCGCTGAACATTCCCACGCTGTCCTCCATCACGACGCGGGCCGCGCGAGGCGGCCCGGTCGGTGTTGCCGCGGCGCGAATCAGCGCTCGGAGTAGCGGATCTCGACGCGGCGGTTCTGCTGCCAGCACGACTCGTTCGAATCGGTGCAGGTCGGCTTCTCCTCGCCGTAGCTGTTGGCGGTGATCTGGCCGCCCGAGCCGCCCGCCGCCTGCAGCGCCGACGACACGGCGCTCGCACGGCGCTCGCCGAGGCCCAGGTTGTATTCGCGGCTGCCGCGCTCGTCGGCATGGCCTTCCAGCGCCATGCGCGAGGACGGGCGATCGCGCAGGTACTTGGCGTGGCAGTTCACGATGCTCTGGAACTCCGGCTTCAGCGTGTCCTGGTCGAGGTCGAAATAGACGACGCGCTGGCGGAGGCAGGTGTCCGTGTCGAGGTCGCCGGGGCCGTACATGCCCGGCGTCACCGGGCCGGTCGGGCCGGACGGCGTGGTCGTGCCGACGGTACCCCCGGTGTCGGTGGGCGGAGTCTCGCGGACCTTCTTGGAGCAGGCCATCGCGAGCGTGCACATCACGGCGACGGTGGCGATCTTGCTGGCGGTGCGGACGTTCATGGTGGTTCCTCGTCGACGAAAAACGATGGTTCGTTCGCCGCTCAGCGCGGCGTGCGGTACGGCCCCCAGGCGGGCTCGCGGACATCACCGCCCGAGACGCCGAGGCGCTGGCGCACGCGCGCATCGGCGGAGACGGAATACAGGACCCCGCGCCCGCCCTCGCGCGCCGCGTAGAGCAGCATCGAGGCGTTCGGCGCGAAGCTCGGCGACTCATCGAGGTTGCCCGGCGACAGCAGGCTCCAGCGCGGGCTGCCCAGGCTCGAGTCCATCATCGCGATGCGGTAGGTGTTGCCGGCGCCCTGGGCGGTGGCGATCTTCTTGCCGTCCGGCGAGACGCTCGCGCTCGCGTTGTAGGTGCCCTGGAAGGTCACGCGGCTGGCGCTGCCGCCGCTCGCCGAGACCACGTAGATCTGCGGGGGGCCGCCACGGTCGGACGTGAAGTAGACGCGCGAGCCGTCGGCGCTCCAGGTCGGCTCGGTGTCGATGCCGAAATGGTTGGTGAGCTGCGTCAGCGCGCGGCTGCCGAGGTCCATCACGTAGATCTCGGGATTGCCCGTGCGCGAGAGGGTAAGCGCGAGGCGGCGGCCATCGGGCGAGAACTCGGGCGCGCCGTTGATCCCGCGAAAGCGCGCGACGACCTCGCGGGCACCGCTCGCGATGGTGTGGACATAGACCACACTGCTGCCGTTCTCGAAGCCGACGTAGGCCAGACGGCTCCCGTCCGGGCTCCACGACGGCGAGAGCAGCGGCTCGCTGGAGCCGACGACTTCCTGCGCGTTGTAGTTGTCGCTGTCGGCGACGATCAGGGAGTAGCGGCGCGCACCGCCCGTCCCTGTCACGCGCACGTAGGCGATGCGCGTCCAAAACGCGCCGCGCACGCCGAGGATCTTCTCGTAGACCGCGTCGGCGATCTGGTGCGCGACGTCGCGCATCGCACCGCTGCGCGCGGTGAGCGCGAAGCCCAGCAGTCGCGTCTGCTTGGCGACGTCGAGCAGTTCGTATTCCGCGCGGTAGGTGCCGCCGCCCGCGTCGAGCACGCGGCCGACGACGAGGAAGTCCTGGTTGATCGCGCGCCAGGCCGGGTAGTTGACCTCTTCGCCCCGTGTCGGGCGCTCGGGCAGGTTCGCGGCGGGCAGCGTGCGGAACTGGCCGGAACGCGCGAGGTCCGCGGCCACGATCTGGGCGATGTCGGTCTCGGGAGCCGCCCCGCTCCCCTGGTAGGGCATCGGCGCCACGGCGATGGGCAGCGCCGCGGCATTGCCGCCCACGATGTCGATCTCGAGTCCCTGCTGCGCCAGCGCGCCGAAAGGCAGCGTCAGCACGAGCAGCGCGAAGAGGTGGGACAGCAGACGGCGCATCGTCACTCCGGGAACCGCGGAAAGCTGAACACACTTAACAGCCCGAGCGTGAATACCAGCTCACAGCTGAACGGATCAACGGCTTGACAGGGTCGATGTCCGGTCAATCGGCACGGAAACGCAGGGTCACGTCGCGTGAGAAGACGCGTTCGAAACCCGCGTAGGGCAGCGGCTGCGCCTTGAGGACGGCGGCCTCGACCGACCGGCGTCCCTGCTCGTCGAAGACGCAGGGCGACTGGACCTGGGCATCGACCACCTCGCCGCCGGGCAGCTGGCGGATCTTCAGCACACAGAGGCCCCCCGCGGGGATGTTCTCGGGGCGCGTCCACTTCGCACGGATCGCCTCCTGCAACGCGGCCGCGTAGCGCCCGCGCAGGTCGTCGTCGCCCGCCCCGCTCGCCGCCGCATCGGCGCGGGCCGACTCCTCCGCCGCACTGCCCGACCGGGCGGCCGACAGCTGCTCCAGGCGCTCCTGCGCGAGGCGCGCTTCGCGGGCGGCGGCGGCGCGGCGGCGGCGGATCTCCGCGAGCTGCGCCTCCCGCTGCTCCTGCAGCTGCTGGGCCCGCTGCTGGCGCTCGCGCTCCTCGGTGAGGTCGACCTGCTCCTGGCGACGCTTTTCCTCCTGCACCCGGTCTTCCACCGCCGGGATCGGCGTGGGGGCATCGACGACCTCGTCCTGGTCTTCGTCGGCGGGATCGGGCAACTGCTCCTGCGGCGCACGCTGCGGCTCGGGCGGGGCCTCCACCGGCTCCGGCAGCGGCTCGGGCTCGGGATCGGGCTCTACGACCTCCGGCGCACGCGCCAGCGCGCTGCGCATCGACGACGGCAGGGCGTTCGGGTCGACGACATCGGCCTGCACGCCGCCGCCGGCCGCGGCCTCCGTCGCGCTGCGCGTCCACCACAGCCCGGCGAACAGCACCGCGACGATCGCGGCGTGGACGAGCAGCGCGAGCAGTACGGCGACGACGTCGTCGGAACGGCGCGGCTTCACTGCGCGGCGGCTCCGGGCACGCTCATCAGCGAGACCTTGTCCACGCCAGCGTCCTTCAGCGTGTTGATGGCGTTCCAGACCTGCTGGTAGCTCGCCTTCGCATCGCCAGCGACGAGCACCTGAGTCTCCGGCGCGTTGCGGACGATGCCGGCGACCTGCGCGCCGAGCTCCCCGCCCTCCATCACCGTCGGGCGATCCTCGCCCGCGCGCGTCAGCGCCAGGCGCCCGTCCGCATAGGCGGTGATGACGATCGGGTCCTGCTTCTGCTGCAGCGACTTCGCCTTGCCGTCCGGGAGGTCGACGTCGACGCCGAGGTTCAGCAGCGGAGCCGTGATCATGAAGATCACGAGCAGGACGAGCATCACGTCGATGTAGGGCACGACGTTGATCTCGCTCTTGAGCTTGCGCTTGCGATGACGCCGGATTCCGAGCGACATGGCGTCAGCCCTCCAGGTGCGCCTGCCGCTGCAGGATCGACGAGAACTCCTCGGCGAAGGCCTCGTAGCGCGTCGCGAGGCGCTCCACGGCGGTGGCGAAGCGGTTGTAGGCCCACACCGCGGGAATCGCCACGAAGAGGCCGATCGCCGTGGCGAAGAGGGCTTCCGAGATCCCCGGCGCCACGTCGCGGATCCCCACCTGCGCGGTGCTCGCCAGCAGCGAATGCATCGTCACCATGATGCCGAACACGGTACCGACCAGGCCCACGTACGGCGCCGTCGAGCCGATGTTGGCGAGCAGCTCGAGGTTGTGCTCGAGCGAGTCGAGCTCGCGCGAGGCGGTGGCGCGCATCGCGCGTTGGGCACCCTCGAGCTGCGTGCGCGGGTCCACGCCCTTGCGCTGGCGCAGGCGGTTGAAGTCGCGGAAGCCCGCTTCGAAGATGGCCTCCATGCCGCCGATGTCACGGCCGCGGTTGGTGGCGGATTCGTACAAGCGCGTGAGCTCGGTGCCCGACCAGAACGATTCCTCGAAGCGGTCGGCTTCCTTCCGGGCGCGGCGCATCTGCGCCTGCTTGCGGAAGATGATCACCCACGAGACCACCGAGCCGGCGACCAGCAGCAGGATGATGAGCTGCACCGGGATGCTGGCCTTGAGGATCAGGTCGAGCAGGTCGAGGCTGGCCGGCGCGGCCGCGCCGGCGGCGGCTGCAGCGTCAGCCGCCACTGCCGAATCGGCGAGCGCATCAGCCTCGATCGGACCCGCATCGCGCACCGGGCTCACCGTCGTGGCGGTCGTCACGATGGCGGACCAGGCGCTCATCGGCCCACCCCCATGGGACGGCGGGCGAACGGGAATCGGCAGCAGGCGGGATGGGGCATCGTCGGAAGTCTCCAGTCCGGGCGGGACCGTCAGGGGGATAGCAGGGACATCAGCTGCGAATGCAATGCCACCGGGATCGCCATCGGGCGAAAGCCGGCCGCGTCGAGCGCCGCGATTCTGACCGTGGCCTCGCACAGGCGTTCCCCGTCGCGCAGCACGGCCTGCCGGAAGACCAGGCTGGCGCGGCGGCAGTCGACGAGCTCCACGGTGACGTCGAGCGCATCGTCGAGCCGCGCGGGCTTGAGGAAGTCGAGCGTCATCGCGCGGACGGCGAAGACGAGGCCGTGCGCGCGCCTCAGGGCGTCCTGGCCGCCGCAGTGGTGGCGCATCCACTCCGAGCGCGCGCGCTCCATGAAGGCGAGGTACTGCGCGTGGTAGACGACGCCGCCGGCGTCGGTGTCTTCCCAGTAGATGCGGACCGGAAGGCTGTACATGCGGAGCGGCGGGTCGGGGGCCAGCCAGTCTACCCGGCGCGGGGGACGCGACTGCGGCAGCACGAAAAGCGGCGGTTCAGCCGCGGGCGCGGCGCGTCAGTCGACCTGCGGGGTCGCCGGCGGCTCGAAGAGGTCCGGCGCCTTGGCGCGCGGCGTGAAGCCGAGGTGCCGGTAGGCCTTCGGCGTGGCCATGCGGCCGCGCGCCGTGCGGATCACGTAACCCTGCTGGATCAGGAAGGGCTCGACGACGTCCTCCAGGGTGCCGCGCTCCTCGCTGAGGGCCGCGGCGAGCGACTCCACGCCCACCGGGCCGCCATCGAAGGACTCGATGATCGTGCCGAGCAGCCGCCGATCGAGTTCGTCGAAGCCTTCCGGGTCGACCTTGAGCATCGTCATCGACTCGAATGCGGTCGCCTTCGTGATCGTACCGTCGCCGCGCACCTGCGCGAAGTCGCGTACCCGGCGCAGCAGGCGGTTGGCGATGCGCGGCGTGCCGCGCGCGCGGCGGGCGATCTCGGCGGCGCCCTCGGGCTCGCAGGGGATCCCGAGGATCTGCGCGGAGCGCTGCACGATCTTCGTCAGCTCCTCCGCGGTGTAGAACTCCAGGCGCTGGACGATGCCGAAGCGGTCCCGCAGCGGTGCGGTCAGCAGGCCCGCGCGCGTGGTCGCGCCGATCAGGGTGAAGGGCGGCAGGTCGATCTTGATCGAGCGGGCGGCGGGGCCCTCGCCGATCATGATGTCGATCTGGTAGTCCTCCATCGCCGGATAGAGCACTTCCTCCACCAGCGGCGAGAGGCGGTGGATCTCGTCGACGAACAGCACGTCGTGCGGCTGCAGGTTGGTGAGCAGCGCCGCGAGGTCGCCGGCCTTCTCGATCACGGGGCCGGAGGTCTGCCGCAGGTTCACGCCCAGCTCGTTGGCGATCACCTGGCTCAGCGTGGTCTTGCCCAGTCCGGGCGGCCCGAAGATCAGCACGTGGTCCAGCGCCTCGCTCCGACGCTTGGCGGCCTCGATGTAGATCTTCATCTGCTCGCGCACCGGCACCTGGCCGAGGTACTCGTCCAGGCGCTTGGGACGGATGGAGGCTTCGGCCGCCGCATCCTCGGAGGTGGCGCCGGCGGCGATGAGGCGGGTCTCGGTCATGCGCCGATTATGGCCCGCGACGGATCACCCGGTGCGACGGGTCAGATCTCAACCTGCGCGCCGAGCTCGACCAGCCGGTTGCCCGGGATGCGGAAGAAGCCCGTCGCCGGCGCGGCATTGCGGTGCATGATCGCGAACAGCTTGTCGCGCCAGATCGGCATGCCCCGGTGGTGCTTGGCCACGACGGTCTCCCGGCTGGCGAAATAGGTGGTGTCCATCGGGTCGAAATGGATGCCCCCGCGGTCGCAGGAGCGCATCAGCGCGAGCGGCACGTCGGGCGTCTCCATGAAGCCGTACTTGATGGTGACGCGGTAGAAGTCCTCGCCGATCGACTCGATCCGCAGCTTCTTGTCCTTCGGCGCCACGGGCATGGTGAGCGTCTCCACCGTCAGGAAGACGTTGCGCTCGTGCAGCACCTTGTTGTGCTTGAGGTTGTGCAGGAAGGCCTGCGGCACCACACCCTTGTCGGCGGTGAGGAAGACGGCGGTGCCCGGCACGCGCACCGGCGGGGCGAGCATCAGCCCCGGCAGGAAGACGTCGAGCTGGATGCCTTCCTTGCGCACTTCCTCGCGCAGCAGTTCGCGGCCACGGCGCCAGGTCCGCATCATCGTGAACGAGGTGATGCCGATGAACAGCGGCACCCACGCACCGATGCCGGAGAACAGCTTGGCGCCGTTGGCGATCAGGAAGGCGATGTCGATCAGGAAGAACACGGCGCACAGCGGCAGGACCCAGTTCCGCGAGTCCGGCCAGCGCGTATAGGCGACCACCGCCAGCAGCAGCGTGTCGATCAGCATCGTGCCGGTCACCGACAGGCCGTAGGCCGTGGCGAGGTTGGACGTCGAGCGGAAGGACAGCGTCAGCACGATCGTCGCCGCCAGGAGCATCCAGTTGATCGACGGCACATAGATCTGGCCGATCGTCTCGCGCGAGGTGTGGCGGATCGTCAGGCGCGGCAGGTAGCCCAGCTGCACGGCCTGCCGCGTCACCGAGAACGCGCCGGTGATGACGGCCTGCGAGGCGATCGCCGCGGCCAGCGTGGCCAGCCCGACCATCGGCAGCTGGGCCCAGCCCGGCACGGCGCGGTAGAACGGGTTGTCCACGGCCGACGGGTTCTCCAGCAACACCGCTCCCTGCCCGTAGTAGTTGAGCACCAGCGCCGGCAGCACGAAGCCGAACCAGCCCCAGCGGATCGGCCGCTTCCCGAAGTGGCCCATGTCGGCATACAGCGCCTCGCCGCCGGTCACCGTGAGCACCACGGCCCCGAGGATCAGCAGCGCATGCCAGTCGTGCGTGGCGAAGAAGTGCCAGGCCCAGTAGGGATTGAGCGCGCGCAGCACGATCGGGTTCTGCGCGATGTTCCAGATCCCCAGCGCGGCGATGGCCACGAACCACGTGATCATGATCGGCCCGAAGGCCTTGCCGACCTTGGCCGTGCCGAAGCGCTGGAACGAGAACAGCGCGATCAGGATGACGACGCTGATCGGCACGATGAGCTTAGTGAATGTCGGCGAGATCACGCCGAGCCCCTGCACCGCGCCCAGCACCGTGACGGGCGGCGTGATCATGCCGTCGCCGAAGAACAGCGAGGCACCGAAGATGCCGAGGATGCCCACCACGTAGTTCAGGCGCGAACCCTTCTGCAGCGAGCGCTGGGCGAGCGCGGTGAGCGCCATGATGCCGCCCTCGCCGTCGTTGTCCGCGCGCATGATCACCACGACGTACTTGAGCGTGACGATCAGCATCAGCGACCAGAAGCCGAGCGACAGCAGCCCCTTGACGGTCGCGGCATCGGGCGTCAGCCCGAAATGCGGATGGAACATCTCCTGGATCGTGTAGAGCGGGCTCGTGCCGATATCGCCGAAGACGACGCCGACCGCGCCGACGACGAGCGCCGCGAGTCCCGCGCCGCCATGGCCGGAATGGCCGGCGCCGTGGGTCTGCGAATCCGTGCCTGCAGGAACGGTCATGACGATCTCGGATACGGGTCCGGGCTCAGCGGAGCGCGGACTTTAGCGCCTTGCGGATGATGGTCGCCGTGTCGTCGCCGGCTTCGGTGGCGTCCTTGGCCATGCGCTGCGCCTCGGCCGGCTTGTAGCCCAGCTGCTGCAGGGCGACGATCGCTTCCGACTGCGGGTCGGCCGGCACGCCCGTGTTCACGCCGAGCGTCGCCCCGACGCCTGCGAGGTCCGCCGCCCGGTCGCGCAGTTCGACGACGATGCGCTCGGCCGTCTTCTTGCCGATGCCGGGAATGCGCGTGAGCGCGGTGACGTCGCCGGCCTGCACGAGTCGCGCGAACTCGTCGACGCTCACCGCCGACAGGATCGCGAGCGCGATCTTCGCGCCGATGCCGGTGACCTTCTGCACGTCGCGGAACAGGCGGCGCTCGCCCTCGCGCAGGAAGCCGTACAGCGAGACGCTGTCCTCCTTCTGCGCGTAGTGCGTGAACAGCACGACCTCGCGGCCGACGTCGGGCAGGTCGTAGAACGTGCTCATCGGCGCCTCGAGCTCGTAGCCGATGCCCCCGGCGACCTCGACCATCAGCCATGGCGGCTGCTTGTGGATGAGGATGCCTTTCAGTCGCCCGATCATCGGCCCGGCCCCCTGCCGGTGGAAAGGCGCGGATGGTACGCCTGCTTCGCGGTCGACGCTGTCACCGCCCCGCCTCAGGCGCCGCGCCGGCGCAACTGCGCGACCGCCACACCCGTGCGCGAGGCGGTGGCGCTCATGTGCGCATGGGTGAGCGCGACGGCGAGCGCGTCCGCAGCGTCGGCCTGGAGCTTCGCGTCGGGCATGCCCAGGAGCAGGCGGACCATGTGCTGGACCTGCTGCTTGTCGGCCGCGCCCCGCCCCACCAGCGACTGCTTGATCAGCCGCGGCGCGTACTCGCTCACCTTCAGGCCGCGCCGCACCACCGTCGCGATCGCCGCGCCGCGCGCGTGCCCGAGCTTGAGCGCCGAGGTCGCGGACTTGTCCATGAAGACGCTCTCGATCGCGACCTGGTCGGGCTTCCACTCGTCGATCAGCGCATCGAGCCCGTCGCACAGCAGGCCCAGGCGGGCGGGGAAGTCGTCGGCGTCCAGCAGCTTGAGCGCGGTGGCGTGCACGTACGTGCACTTGCCGCCGGGCGCGACGTCGACGAAGCCGACGCCGGTGCGCTGCGAGCCCGGATCGATGCCGAGGATGCGGGTCACGATGGCCTGCGCCGTCAGGCGTAGGCGTCCTCGCCGAGCTCGGCGTTCGAGTAGACGTTCTGCACGTCGTCGAGGTCCTCGAGCCAGGCGAGCAGCTTGGCGACCTGCTTGCCGGTGTCGCCGTCCACCTTGACGGTGTTCTCCGCCCGGTAGGTGACCTCGGCTTCGCCGGGCGAGAGCCCTGCAGCCTCGAGCGCGGCCTTGACCCCGGCGAAGGATTCCGGCGCGGTCAGCACGTCGATCGAGCCGTCCTCCGGATACACGACCACGTCGTCGGCACCGGCCTCGATCGCGGCGTCCGTGATGCGGTCCTCGTCGGCGCCGGCGTCGAACCAGATCACGCCGCGCTTGGCGAACATGAAGGCGACCGAGCCGTCGGTGCCGAGGTTGCCGCCGAACTTCGAGAACGCATGGCGGACGTCGGCGACGGTGCGCACGCGGTTGTCGGTGAGGCAGTCGACGATCACCGCCACGCCGCCCGGCGCATAGCCCTCGTAGCGCACTTCCTCGTACTCGACGCCTTCGAGCGCACCGGTGGCCTTCTTGATCGCGCGCTCGATGACGTCCTTGGCCATGTTCACCGCGAGCGCCTTGTCGACGGCGGTGCGCAGGCGCGGATTGCCGTTGGGATCGCCGCCGCCCTGGCGCGCGGCGACCGAGATCTCGCGGATGACCTTGGTGAAGATCTTGCCGCGCCGTGCGTCGACGGCATTCTTGCGGGCTTCGATCGAAGGGCCTCGACCCATTGCGGACGTCCGGCTGCATTGAACGGGAAGCCGCGGATTTTACCGGAACCGCCGCCCGCGGCCGGCGCGGCCCGCTGTCCGGTTCAGCGGACGAAGCGCCCCTCGCGCAGGAATGTCGCCACCTCGCGCGCCACGTTGGGCGACAGAACGAGCCCGGTATGGCTCGTGCGCACCACGAGATGGTCGGCGAGGCCGTCCAGCCGCGTCTCGGCGACCGACACCGTGCCGTCCGAGGGACCGTCGAACTTCCCGAGGAACTGGCCCAGCCCGAAGGGCAGCGTCCCGGCGACCATGCCCACCTCGGCCCGGCCGCGCCACGGCGTGCAGCCGGCCCGCAGCAGGTCGCGACTCCGGCCGAGCGTGCGGCCGACCAGGGGCAGCCGCGCGACGCCTTCGGCGGCCGCGCTGCCGCAGAGCGGCGAGCCGAGGCAGACCACGCGCCGCACCGGCAGCGACGGGTGCTGCTCCAGCGCGGTGAGCGCGACGAGTCCCCCGAGGCTGTGCGCCACCACGTGGCAGGGCCCCTGCCCCGCGGCGTCGACGAACTCCGGGATCACGCGCGCGGGCCCGCCGCGCACGGTGGAGTAGCCGATCGTCTCGGGCTCGAACCCGGCCTCGCGCAGGCGCCGGCCCAGCAACGCGAGCGACGCCGGGCGCATCCACAGGCCGTGCAGCAGGAGGACGCGCCGGGGTTCGCTCATGCGATCGACATCGGGCCGGTCGTCGCGGCGTTCAAGCGCGGCCTCAGGCCGGACGCGGGCCGCGGCGCATGATGAATTCCAGGTCCACCACGCGTCCCACCGGGAAGCCGTAGGTGCCGACCTTCTCGAAGCCGTAGCGCTGGTAGAAGCGCTGGGCGCCGTGATTCTCGCTCCACACGCCGACCCAGAGCGTCCGCGGGCCATCTCGCTCGAGCCAGGCCATCGCGGTGTCCATCAGGCGCGCACCGTTGCCGCCGCTCTGGAATTCACGGAGGACGTAAAGGCGCTTGAGCTCCCCGTCCCCGGGCTTCACGTCCTCGTGCGGCAGGCCGCAGGGGCCCGCAGCGCAATGGCCCACCGCGCGCCCGTCGGACTCGAGCAGCCAGACGGCGTAGTCCGGATGCCCGAGGATCACCGCCTGCTTGTCGACCGCGTAGGCGTCGTCGAGGAAGGCCTGCAGGTCCTCGGGCGCATAGAGATGCCCGAACGTCTCGACGAACGTCGCCGTGGCGAGCGTCGACAGCGTCGCCGCGTCCTCGACCGTCGCGCGCCGGATCTCGACGCTCACTCGGCCTTCGCCTCGCGCGGACGGACCGCCACGTGCACCTCGGCCAGCTGCGCGTCCGGGATCGGCGACGGTGCGCCGGTCATCAGGCACTGCGCGGAGGTCGTCTTCGGGAACGGGATCACGTCGCGGATCGACTCGGTGCCGGCCATCAGCGCGGCGATGCGGTCGATGCCGAAGGCGATGCCGCCGTGCGGCGGCGCGCCGTAGCGCAGCGCCTCCAGCAGGAAGCCGAACTTGAGCTCGGCCTCGTCGCGCCCGATGCCGAGCAGGTCGAACACCGCCGACTGCATCGACGAGCGGTGGATGCGGATCGAGCCGCCGCCGATCTCGTTGCCGTTGAGCACCATGTCGTAGCCGCGCGAGACGGCCGTGGCGGCATTGGCGCGCAGGTCGGCCTCGTCGTCGATCTTCGGCGCGGTGAACGGATGGTGGAGCGCGACGAAGCGCTGCTCCTCCTCGTCCCATTCGAACATCGGGAAATCGGTGACCCAGAGCGGCTTCCAGCCGTCCTGCACCAGCCCGAGGTCGCGACCGAGCTTCAGGCGCAGCGCGCCCATGAAGTCCGACGCCAGCTTGTAGGTGGCCGCGCCGAAGAAGATCGCATCACCCGTGGTCGCGCCAGTCGCCTCGATGATCGCCGACAGCGTGGCGTCGTCGAGGAACTTCGCGATCGGCGAGCTGATGCCCTCGCGGCCCTTCGACGCGTCCTCGATCTTCATCCAGGCCACGCCCTTGGCGCCGTACTTGGCGGCATGCGCGCCGAGCTCGTCGATCTGCTTGCGCGAGAACTGCGCGCCGCCCGGGGCCCGCAGCGCGATCACGCGGCCGTCGGCGTGGTTCGCCCAGTCGGTGAAGACCTTGAACTCGCAGCTCTTCACAAGATCGGCGATGTCGGTGAACTCCATCGCGATGCGCAGGTCGGGCTTGTCGGAGCCGTAGCGGCGCATGGCCTCGGCGTAGGTCATGCGCGGGAACTCGGCGTCAAGCTCCACGCCGATGACCTCCGCGAAGACGTGGCGGATCATCGCCTCGACCATGTCCTGCACGTCGCGCTCGGTGACCCAGGCGAACTCCATGTCGAGCTGGGTGAACTCGAGCTGGCGGTCGGCACGCAGGGCCTCGTCGCGGAAGCAGCGGGCGATCTGGTAGTAGCGGTCGAAGCCCGCCATCATCAGGATCTGCTTGAACAGCTGCGGGCTCTGCGGCAGCGCGTAGAACTCGCCGGGATGCATGCGCGCCGGCACGAGGAAGTCGCGCGCGCCCTCGGGCGTGGCCTTGGTGAGGATCGGCGTCTCGATGTCCTGGAAGCCACGCTCGTCGAGGTAACGACGCAGCGCCGCGACCAGCCTGATGCGGGTGCGCATCATCTTCTGCATCTCCGGACGGCGCAGGTCGAGGTAGCGGTACTTGAGGCGGATGTCCTCGCCCGCGTTCTCGTGCGCGTGGAACGGCAGCGGCTCGGCCTTGTTGAGCGTCTCGATCCGGGTCGCGACGACTTCGACGCGGCCCGTCCTGATCTTCTCGTTGACCGAATGGCGCGCGCGCACCACACCGGTGATGCGCAGGCAGTCCTCGTAGGCCACGCCCGCGGCGGCGGCCATCACCTCGGCATTGCCCTCGTCGGTGGGCTCGGCGACCACCTGGACGATGCCCTCGTGGTCGCGCAGGTCGATGAAGCAGACGCCGCCGAGGTCGCGGGCGACGTCGGCCCAGCCGCAGAGGGTCACGGTCTGGCCGATCAGGCGCTCGTCGACGAGGCCGCAGAAATGGGTACGCATGGAGGCTCCGGCGGCGCCCCGGACGCGGGGCGCGGATGAGCCGGATAGTTTAGCCGGCGCAGGGTCTGGAGTCGTTCCGAAGCCGCTCCGGCGCCGAGGGCCTCGACCGGGTCCCTCGATGCGTCGCGGCACCCGCCGCGGAACCCGCTCGAGGCTCCGGATGGATCATGGACGCACGCGGGCAAGGCCCATCGGCGATGTTCTTCCCAGGACCGGCGGGCCAGCCGCCGTCCTGGGGCCGTAAGCGGGCGGCGCAGCGTGGGGCGCGCGTGCGGCCTCGCCCCGGCGTCAGCCCGCCGCGGGCTTCGGCTCCGCCTTCGCAGCCGGCTTGGCCTCGGTGGACTTGGACTCGGCCGGCTTGGCCTCGCTCTTGGACTCCGACCCGCCCGACTCCTTCGGCGCGCTGCCGTCGCCCGCGAGGTTCCGCTTCTTGTCGCCGTCCTTCTTGAAGTCGGTCTCGTACCAGCCGCCGCCCGCCAGGCGGAACTGCGGCGCGGTGAGGCGACGGCGGACCTGCGCCTCGCTGCACTGGGGACAGTCGGTCGGGTCCGGATCGCTCAGCTTCTGCAGGCGGTCGAAGTCGTGGCCGCAGGCGGCGCACTCGAAGGCGTAGATGGGCATGGCGACGTCGATGGAGGCCGGGATGCCGCCGACTGTGGGGGCGCCCGGCGCCGAATCAAGGGCTATGCTGCCGCTTTCCACGGAGGATGCCCGATGCGCGACGCGACACGGATCGTGACCGCCCTGCTGATCGCCGTCGGACTCGCCGCGGCCGGCTGGCTCGCCGCGCAGGGCATGGCGCGGCTGCGCACGCAGGACCGCTTCGTCACCGTGAAGGGCTCGGCCGAGCGCATCGTCGACGCCGACCTCGTCGTCTGGCCCCTGCCCCATTCGGTGAGCGGCTCGGATCTCGCCGACGTGCAGCGCCGGCTCGATACCAACACCGCGACGATCCGCCGCTTCTTCGCGGATGCGGGGTTCGCGGCCGGCGAGGTCGCGGTGTCGCCGCCCCGCCTCGAGGACCGCTGGGCGTACGCCTACGGCGAGAACCGCGCGCCGGAACGCTACCGCTACTCGACGACCGTGACGCTGCGCACCGAGAAGGTGCCGCAGGCGCTGCGCGCCCTGCGGCGCACCGGCGACCTCGTGTCGCGCGGGGTGCTGATCGGTGGCGAGGGCGGCGAAGGCGCGGCGGCGGGCGGGCCGCAGTTCGACTACACGCGGCTCAATGCGATCAAGCCCGCGCTCATCGCGGAAGCGACATCGAATGCGCGACGCTCGGCCGAGCAGTTCGCCAAGGACTCGGGCGCGCGCCTCGCCGGCATCCGCACCGCGAACCAGGGCGTGGTCGCGATCGAGGACCGGGACGCCGGCAGCCCGCACATCAAGAAGGTGCGGGTGGTGACGACGGTGGAGTATTTCCTGCGCGACTGATCGCGCCTGTCGTCACCGCGGCGCGCCGGTCACGCCTCGTAGAGCGCGAGAAACTCCGCTTCGGCCGCTTCGAGCTGCGAGGCGAGCGCGGCACGATCGCGCGTGAGTGCCGTCGCCTCCGCGAAACGCGAGGGGTCGGCGAGCGCCGCGTCGATCGCCGCGAGCTTCGACTCCAGATCGGCCACGCGCGCCTCCGCCTGCGCGAGCTTGACCGGATTGGCCCTCTTCGTCGGCTTGGCCGCCACGGGCGCCGGAGCCGGCGGCGGCGCGGCCGGCTTGGCCTTCGCCTCGGCCCTGCCCTCGTCGGGATCGCGCGTGCGCAGCCACACCGCGTATTCGTCGAGGTCGCCGTCGAACGGCTGGGCGACGCCACCGGCCACGCGCCAGAACGTGTCGCAGACCAGGCCGATCATGTGGCGGTCATGGCTGACCAGCACGATCGCGCCGTCGAAGTCGGAGAGCGCCTCGGCGAGCGCCTCGCGCATGTCGAGGTCGAGGTGGTTGGTCGGCTCGTCGAGCAGCAGCACGTTCGGCTTGCGCCAGGCGATCATCGCCAGCGCCAGGCGCGCGCGCTCGCCGCCGGAGAAGCCGTCGACCGGCTCGAAGGCGCGGTCGCCCGGGAACTGCCACTTGCCGAGGAAGTCGCGCAACTGCTGCGTGGCGACGCCGGGCGCGAGCTTGGACAGGTGGTCGAGTGGCGTCTCGCCCTCGCGCAGCGATTCCACGGTGTGCTGGGCGAAGTAACCGATGCGCAGGTCCGGGTGGCCGCCGCGCTCGCCGCCGAGCAGCGGGATCTCTTCGACCAGCGACTTCACGAGCGTCGACTTGCCGGCGCCGTTCGGGCCTAGCAGGGCGATGCGGTCGCCGGCCTCCAGGCGCAGCGTGACGTCGTGCAGGATCGTGGTGCTGCCGTAGCCGCAGCGCGCGTGCGTGAGCCCGAGCAGCGAGTGCGGCAGCTTGTCGGGCACCGGGAAGTCGATGTGCAGCGAGCGCTCGGCGCGCACCGCCTCGGTTCCCGCGAGCTTGGCGAGGCGCTTCATGCGGCTCTGCGCCTGCTTGGCCTTGCTGGCCTTGGCCTTGAAGCGATCGATGAAGCTCTGCAGGTGCGCGCGCTCGGCCTGCTCCTTTTCGAAGGCGATCTGCTGCTGGCGCAGTTGCTCGGCGCGCTGGCGCTCGAAGTCGGTGTAGTTGCCGGTGTAGAGCTTCGCGGTGTTCGAGTGGAGGTGCAGGACGTGGCTGCAGATGCCGTCGAGGAATTCGCGGTCGTGCGAGATGACGAACAGCGTGCCGGGGTACTTGAGCAGCCACTGCTCGAGCCAGAGAACGGCATCGAGGTCGAGGTGGTTGGTGGGCTCGTCGAGCAGCAGCAGGTCGCTGGGCATCATCAGCGCGCGCGCGAGGTTCAGGCGCCCGCGCCAGCCGCCGGAGAACTCGCGCACGGCCTTGCCGTGCGTGTCGGACGAGAAGCCGAGCCCGTGGAGCAGCTTGCCGGCGCGCGCCTCGGCGTCGTAGCCGCCGACCTCCTCGAGCCGATGGTGCGCCTCGGCGACGGCCTCCCAGTCCTCACGCGCGACCGCGTCGCGTTCGGCCATCACCGCATCGAACACGACGCGGTCACCGGAGAGCACGAAGTCGAGCGCGAGGTCGTCGAGCGCAGGCGTCTCCTGCGCCACGCTGGCGATGCGGGCCTTGCCCGGGATGTCGATGTCGCCCTTGTCGGGCTCGACCTCGCCCTGCAGCGCCGCGAACAGCGACGACTTGCCCGTGCCGTTGCGGCCGACCACGCCCACGCGCCACCCGGCGTGCAGGGAGAGGTCGACGTTGGACAGCAGCAGCCGTTCGCCCCGACGGAGGGCGAAATCCCGGAATCCGATCATGCGCGCATTGTACGGGCAGCCCGCGGCGGCCCTCTGTGTCCCACCTCGCGCGGCCGCGCTGCGACGCCCGTTGGTTAAGGTGTGGCATCGGGGCGCCCCGCCCCGGCGACCGCTCGCAGGAGGCGCATGCACCACACCCCGCTGATCACGATGCTCGTCGCCGGCTTCGTGCTGGCCTTCATGCTGGGCGGGCTCGCCCATCGCCTGCGGCTGTCGCCGCTCGTGGGCTACCTGCTTGCAGGGGTGGTGATCGGCCCATTCACCCCGGGCTTCGTCGCCGACGCCACGCTCGCGCCGCAGCTCGCCGAGATCGGCGTGATCCTGCTGATGTTCGGCGTGGGCCTGCACTTCTCCATGCGCGACCTGCTGTCGGTGAAGGCCATCGCGGTCCCCGGCGCCCTCGTGCAGATCGCCGTCGCCACGCTGATGGGCTGGGGCCTGGCGCGGGTGTTCGGCTGGAGCGACGCGGCCGGCGTGGTGTTCGGGCTGGCGCTTTCGGTCGCCAGTACCGTGGTGGTGCTGCGCGGGCTGGAGGAGCGCCGCCTGCTGGAGAGCGACCGCGGGCGCATCGCGGTGGGCTGGCTGATCGTCGAGGACGTGGTGATGGTCCTGGTGCTGGTGCTGCTGCCGGCACTGGCGGGCACGCTGAGCGGCGCGGGCGGCGGCATCGGCGAGATCGCGCAGGCCCTCGGCACGACGCTGCTGAAGGTCGGCGGCTTCGTCGCCTTCATGATGCTCGTGGGGCGCCGCGTGATCCCGTGGATCCTCGAGCGCATCGCCGGAACGGGCTCGCGCGAGCTGTTCACCCTCTGCGTGCTCGCGATCGCGCTGGGCGTCGCGTTCGGCTCGGCGAACCTCTTCGGCGTCTCCTTCGCGCTGGGCGCCTTCTTCGCCGGCCTGCTGCTGAGCGAGTCGGAATTCAGCCAGCAGGCTGCGAGCGAGACGTTGCCGCTGCGCGATGCGTTCGCGGTGCTGTTCTTCGTCTCGGTCGGCATGCTGTTCAATCCGATGATCGTCCTGGAGCGGCCGCTGGAGCTGCTGGCGACATTCGCGGTGATCGTCGGCGGCAATGCGCTGATCACCTGGGCGGTGTCGCGCGTGCTCGGCAAGCCCAATTCGACCGCCCTGCTGCTCGCGGTGAGCCTGTCCCAGATCGGCGAGTTCTCCTTCATCCTGACGGGCCTCGGCGTATCGCTGGGCCTGCTCCCGAAGGAGGGACAGGACCTCGTGCTCGCCGGCGCGCTGATGTCGATCATCGTCAACCCGCTGCTGTTCGCGTGGCTCGACCGCAAGGCGCGCCGCGAGGCGCGCAGCGTCGAGGCCGCGCGCGCGGCGCGCGATGCGCTGGCGCCGGTCCCGCCGGCGATGGCGGGCCATGCGATCGTCGTCGGCTACGGGCGCGTGGGCAGCGAGCTGACCCGCCTGCTGAAGCTTCGGGGCGTGGACGTCGTGGTGATCGACGCCGAGTCCGCTCTGGTCGATCGCGCGCGCGCCGATGGCCTGCCGGTGGTGCGCGGCAACGCGGCGAATCCCGGGGTGCTCGCCGAGGCCCTGCCCAAGACCGCGAGCACCGCGATGGTGGCCATTCCCAATGCGCTGGAAGCGGGCGAGATCATCGCGGCGCTGCGCGAGGCCAATCCGTCGCTCAGCATCCTCGCGCGTGGGCACTCGGACGGCGAGGTGCGCCACCTGCTCGAGCACGGCGCCGATGCCGCGGTGATGGCCGAGCGCGAGCTCGCGCACAGCCTCGCGGAGATGGTGCTGTCGATGCCGCAGTACCGCACCGGGCCGCTGCCCCCGGCCGGTGCCACCCTGTGAGCGCGCAGCGCATCGTCTTCCTGACGGGCGCCGGCATGTCCGCCGAGAGTGGCGTGCCGACATTCCGCGACGGGCTCACCGGCCTGTGGTCGCGCTTCGACGCGGAGGCGCTCGCCACGCCGCAGGCGTTCCGCCGCGACCCGGCGCTGGTCTGGGGCTGGTACCGCTGGCGCGCTTCGCAGCTGCTGCGCGTGCAGCCGCATGCGGGCCATGCCGCGATCGCCGAGCTGGAGCGGCGCGGGCACGTCGTGGACGTCGTGACGCAGAACGTCGACGACCTGCACGAGCGCGCCGGCAGCACGCACGTGGAGCACCTGCACGGGCGGCTGCTGCGCTCGCGCTGCTTCGACTGCGGGGCGCATGCGGAACCGGATCCCATCACCCACGCGCTCGATCCGCCGGAAGGCGGCGGACACGAGGCGCCGCCGCGCTGCACGGTCTGTGGTGGCCCGTTCCGGCCTGACGTGGTCTGGTTCGGCGAGGCGCTGCCCGAGGCCGAATGGAATGCGGGCGTCGAGGCGCTGACGCGCTGCGATCGCATCGTCGTGGTCGGCACCTCGGGCCTCGTGCAGCCCGCCGCGTCGCTGCCGGCCTACGCGCGCCGGCTCGGCAAGCCGGTGCTGGAGATCAATCCGGTGGCGAGCGGGGTGACCGCCGACGCCGACGTCCATTGGGCGATGCCCGCCGGCGCGGGCCTGTCACGCCTGCTCGAGGAGATCGGCTGAGGCCTCAGGCCTCCGAGACGCCGGCCTGCGCGAACGTCGCCATCCCGGCGTGCAGCGCGCAGGCCAGGCGCAGGAGCGGGATCGCGGCGGCCGCACCGCTGCCTTCCCCGAGCCGCAGGCCGAGGTCGAGCAGCGGTGCCGCGTCGAGCGCTTCCAGCAGCCGCGCATGGCCGCGCTCGTGCGAGCGGTGCGCGAACAGCATCCACGCCCGGCACGACGGGGCCATGCGCACCGCGGCGAGCGCCGCCGCCGTGCTGATGAAGCCATCGACGAGGATCGGCAGGCGCCCCTGCGCGGCCGCGATGTAGGCACCGGCGAGCGCGGCGAGCTCGAAACCCCCGAAGGTGGCCAACGCCTCGGCCGGCCCGGACGGCGCGTGCCGCGCGAGCGCCTCGTCGACGACGGCCGCCTTGCGCGCGATCCCGGTGGCGTCGAGTCCGGTGCCGGCGCCGGCGAGTTCCGCGGCAGGCCGGCCGAGCAGCGCGCAGGCCAGCGCGGCGGCCGACGTCGTGTTGCCGATGCCCATCTCGCCGCCGATGAAGACATCGGCGCGCGCATCGCCCGCGGCACGGGCGCTCGCCGCCCCGGCCTGCAGCGCGGCGTCGAGCTGCATGGCGGTCATCGCCGCGGCATGGCGGAAATTGGCGGTAGACGGCGCGATCCGCACGCGGCGCACGCCGGGAAGCGGCCCGACATCGTTGAGGGTGCCGAGATCGACCACTTCGAGCATCGCGCCCAGCTCGCGCGCGAGCACGCTGATCGCGGCGCCGCCGGCGGCGAAGTTGCGGATCATCTCGCCCGTCACCGCCTGGGGGAACGCGCTCACGCCGTCGGCCGCGATGCCGTGGTCGGCGGCGAAGACGCTGATCCAGACACGCTGTGCCGACGGCGTATCCGAACCCTGCATCGCGGCGAGCGCCACCGCGGCGGCTTCCAGCCCGCCGAGCGAGCCGGGCGGCTTGGTGAGCTGCGCCTGCCGTGCGAGCGCGCGGTCGCGGGTGCCGGCATCCGGCGGATCGCAGGGGGCCGCCCACCACGGGGTCGGCACGGTCGTCTCGGTCATGGCGTCGATGGGCTCACGGACGGAACAGCGCGAGCGCCGCGTCAGGCGCCGACGGAAAGTAGAGGTGCACGAAGCTCGCCGTCATGCGGCGATGGCGATAGACCGCTTCGGCGGCTGGGCCGCCGGTGGGGTCGTCGCCTATCGCGATCCGCTCGGCGTCGATGCGCGCGCGGCCGAAATGGAACGTGTGGCCGCGCAGCTCGCCCTCGGGCAGCAGGACGCGCTGCGAACCGAGCGCCGCCAGTCGCGCGCCGATCGCACCCTCCCCGGGCAGCAGGCCCAGCATCCGATGCGTGCCGCCGCGGCCGTCGTCCAGCCGGTCGAGTGCCGCGAGCAGGCCGCCGCACTCGGCGAGGAGCGGGCGACCGGCCACGACGTGCGCGTGCAGCTGCGTCCGCAGCGTCGCATTGCCCCCGATCGCCGCGCCATGCAGCTCCGGATATCCGCCGGGCAGCCACGCGGCGTCGCAGTCGGGCAGCGAGTCGCCGGCGATCGGGGAGAAGAACGCCAGCTCTGCGCCTGCTTCGCGCAGCAGGTCGAGGTTGGCCGGATACAGGAAGCAGAACGCGGCATCGCGGGCGATCGCGATGCGCACGCCGCATAGGTCCGTCGTGGCACGCGGCGCCCCGCAGGCCGCGAACGCGACCGGTGGCGGCAGCGCGGTCGTCGCGTGCATGCCCCATGCATCGGCGAGCGCATCGAGCCGCGTGTCGAGGTCCTGCACCTCGTCGGCGACGACCAGCCCCAGATGCCGCTCGGGCAGCGCGAGCGCGGCGTCACCCGGCAGCGCGCCCAGCCAGGCGAGATCGGCCGGCAGGCTGCGCCGCAGCAGCTCGACGTGGTAGGCCCCGCCGACGCGGTTGGCCGCGACGCCGTGCACGCGGACGTCGTCCCGATAGTGCGCGAGCCCCTGCGCGACGGCGCCGAAGGTCTGCGCCATCGCGCCGCCATCGATCACCGCGAGCACCGGCAGGCCCAGCCGCACGGCGAGGTCGGCGCTCGACGGCGCGCCGTCGTAGAGCCCCATCACGCCTTCGACGAGGATCAGGTCGGCCTCGCCCGCGCCGGCGTGCAGGCGTGCGCGGACGTCCGCCTCGCCCGTCATCCACAGGTCGAGCTGGTAGGCGTCGCGCCCCGCGGCGCGGGCGAGCAGCATCGGGTCGATGAAGTCCGGGCCCGTCTTGAAGACGGCGACACGCCGGCCCTGCCGACGGTGCCAGCGCGCGAGCGCGGCGGTGACGCTGGTCTTGCCCTGCCCGGAGGCGGGCGCGGACACGAGCAGCGCCGGGCAGTGGCGCACATCGCTCATGCCTCGCCCTCGCGTTCCGGGCGGCCCGCATGCGATGCCCGCGGTCGCGTGGACCGCGGGCCGATCGCATCGGGCGCGCGTCCGCGCATCACTTCGCGGGGCGGTACCGCAGGCCGAGGAACCACCCACGGCCGGGCTGGTTGTAGAACGCGGCCGTCTCGTAGCGACGATCGAAGACGTTGGTCGCGGTGAGCTGCAGCGTCCACGCCTCGGCGATGTCGTAGCCCACGCGCAGGTCGGTCGTCGCGTAGCCGCCGAGGCGGATCGTGTTGGCGATGTCGTCGAAGCGCTCGCCGGCGCCGACGATCGACGCCCCCGCGGTGATCGCGCCGAAGTCGCGGTCGACGTCCACGCGCCCGCTCACGCGCGCGCGGCGCGGCAGGAGGTTGCCGTCGACGGCGCGACCACTGTCGTTGCGCGGATCGAGCCACGTCGCGCTGCCGCGCACCTGCCAGCCCGCGAGCTCGGCGTTCGCGGTCGCCTCGACGCCGCGGATGCGCGCGCGGTCGATGTTGTCCGGGCCGCCGAACGGCGGGATCGCCGGGTTGTGCACGATCAGGTCGTCGATGCGCGTCTGGAAGGCCTGCACCGACCAGCCCAGGCGTTCGCCCTGGCCGCGCAGGCCGAGCTCGAAGCTGCGCGAGGTCTCCGGCCGCAGGGTCGCGATGCCGTAGAACGGGAAGTAGAGCTCGTTGAAGGTCGGCGCCTTGAACGCGGTGCCCGCGTTCGCGACCAGGCGCAGGCCCGGCGCGAAGTCCCAGCCCCACGAGGCGCTGCCGGTGGTGTAGCCGCCGAACTGCGTGTCCTCGTCGCGACGCGCGCTCAGCTGCAGCGCATGGGCGCCGAGCTCCTGCTGCCACTGCGCGAAGGCGCCGCGCGTGATGCGCTCGCGCACGATGAAGGCCGAGGTGCTGTCGACCTCGTCGCGACGCCAGTCGAACCCGAGCGAGACGAGCCCCTCGCCCGCCGTGATGTCGGCCTGCAGCGTGGCGAGGTCGCGCCAGGTGTCGAATCGGTTGCGGAAGCTGCCGTTGAGGTAGGCGTCCGCGCGGTCGGCGGTGCGGCCGCCGTTGAACGTCAGTGCCAGCGCCTCGCTCGGCGCGTAACGCACGCGGGCGCCGGCCACCTGCTGCACGGTGTCGACCTGGTTGGTGAAGCTGCCGTCGTATTCGCTGAAGCCTTCGGCGCGCAGGCCATGGGCCTCGAGCGTCCAGGCCTCGCCGACGCGCGTGCCGCCGCGCAGCGACAGCGAGGTGTTGCGGTAGCCGTCGCGATCCGGCTCGGGCGTCTCGAACATCGCCCAGGCCGGATTGCCGCGGTAGGCGTCGATGCCCTCGGTGGTGTCGTGCGCGGCCTGCAGCGAATACCAGCCCGCGTCGCCGCGGCCGGCGATGCCGGCGCCGTAGCGCTGCGTGTCGCGGCTGCCGGCGCCGACGAACAGGCTCGGCTGGAAGGCCGCCTGCGGGCGGCGGGTGAAGATCTGCACCACGCCCCCGATGGCGTCCGAGCCGTACAGCGACGAGAACGGCCCGCGCACGATTTCGATGCGCTCGATCTGCTCGACCGGGATGTCCTGCAGCGCCGCGCCGCCCGCGGTGACCGAGCCGATCTTCAGGCCGTCGACGAGGAACAGCGTTTGGTCCGATTCCGCGCCCCGCAGGAACAGCGAGGTCTGCTTGCCCGGGCCGCCGTTGTTGGTGAGCGAGATGCCCGGCAGGCCCGACAGCAGCTCCATGAACGAGGCCGGCTGCAGGCGCTCGATGTGCGCGCGGTCGATGACGGTGACCGGCGCGAGCGTGCGGTCGACGGCGGTCGGGGTGCGCGTGGCGGTGACGACGACGCGGTCGAGTTCGCCGGCGGCGTCGGCGGGCGCGGTCTGCGCCTGCGCGGCGAGGACGGGGGCGATCGAGAGGGCGAGGACCGCGACGCGCGCGATCGGACGGTGGGACGGGGACATGGGCGGGCACTCCTGGGCCGCGCCCTTCCGCGCGGCCGGTCGATGGGACGACCGCGCAGGAAGCACCGTGCGATCCGGCGCGCGATGCACCGGATCCCACGACGTCGCCCTCCGCGAGTCGAAGCGTCGCCCCGGGCCGGTCTCCGGGCTCGCGAGCGAAGGACGGATCCTTCGACGCCGGCGCCTTCCCATGCGTGGTGCACAGTGGCCTGATGCCGGTGTCTGACGCTCGCCTACCGTTGCGGGGGCAGCTCCGGAATTGCCGCGAGCGCGGCGCACCGGATTCCCGTTTCAACCCCGGCCGATGCCGGGGTCACCTGGGGCGGCGCGCATCCTAACAGACGCGCCACGTGCGCCGCCCGTGCCGTTCATGGGCATGCGGCATGAGCGACGCGGGGCGTCGTCGGGACGCACCGCGTCGGAACGCGCTCAGCCCCGGTCGAAGGCCAGGTGCCCGCCCTCGGCGCGTACGCGGATCGTGTCGCCCGCGTTGAACTCGCCCGAGAGGATGCGCTGCGCGAGCGGATTCTCGATCTGCTGCTGGATCGCGCGCTTGAGCGGCCGCGCGCCGTAGACCGGATCGAAGCCGACGTTGCCCAGCAGCGTCAGCGCCTCGTCGGCCAGCTCCAGCTTCAGGCCGCGCTCGGCCAGCCGCTTCTCCAGCCCACGCAGCTGGATGCGCGCGATCTCGCGGATCTGCGCCTTCTCCAGCGGATGGAACACCACGAGGTCGTCGAGGCGGTTGATGAATTCCGGGCGGAAGTGCGCCTGCACCACCCCCATCACCGCGGCCTTCATCTGCAGGTAGGCCTCCGGCGAGTCGTCGCCGGCGAGCTCCTGGATCTGATGCGAGCCCAGGTTGCTGGTCATCACGATGACGGTGTTGCGGAAGTCCACCGTGCGGCCCTGCCCGTCGGTGAGCCGCCCGTCGTCGAGCACCTGCAGCAGGATGTTGAAGACGTCCGGATGGGCCTTCTCGACCTCGTCGAGCAGGATCACCGAGTAGGGGCGTCGCCGCACGGCTTCCGTCAGGTAGCCGCCTTCCTCGTAGCCCACGTAGCCCGGAGGCGCACCGACGAGGCGGCTCACCGCGTGCTTCTCCATGAACTCGCTCATGTCGATGCGCACCATCGCGTCGACCGAATCGAACAGGAATTCGGCGAGCGCCTTGCACAGCTCCGTCTTGCCCACGCCCGTGGGGCCGAGGAAGAGGAACGAGCCGTAGGGGCGATTGGGATCGGACAGGCCGGCACGCGAGCGGCGCACGGCGTCGGACACGACCTTGACCGCCTCGTCCTGCCCGACCACGCGCGCATGCAGCGCCTCCTCCATGCGCAGCAGCTTGTCGCGCTCGCCCTCGAGCATCTTGCTGACGGGAATGCCGGTCCAGCGCGAGACGACCTCGGCGATCTCCTCGTCGGTCACCTTGTCCTGCAGCAGGGTGAAGCCGCGCGTCTCGGCCTCCTGCGCAGCGGCGAGCTGCTTCTCCAGCTCGGGGATGCGCCCGTACTGGATCTCGCTCATCTTCGCGTAGTCCTGGCGGCGCTGCGCAGCCTCCAGCTCGATGCGCGCGGCCTCGATCTGCTCCTTGATCTTCGTGGCGCCCTGCACGCTGGCCTTCTCGGCCTGCCAGACGGTCTCGAGGTCGTTGAACTCGCGCTCCAACGTGGCGATGTCGGCCTCGAGGTCGGACAGCCGCTGCTTCGACGCCTCGTCCTTCTCCTTCTTCAGCGCCTCGCGCTGGATCTTGAGCTGGATCAGGCGGCGCTCGCGGCGGTCGAGCTCCTCGGGCTTGGAGTCGATCTCCATGCGGATGCGGCTGGCCGCCTCGTCCATCAGGTCGATGGCCTTGTCGGGCAGCTGTCGGTCGGGGATGTAGCGGTGGCTGAGCGTGGCGGCGGCGACGATCGCCGGATCGGTGATCTCCACGCCGTGGTGCACCGCGTAGCGCTCCTTGAGGCCACGCAGGATCGCGATCGTGTCCTCCACGCTCGGCTCGCCGACGAAGACCTTCTGGAAGCGGCGCTCCAGCGCGGCGTCCTTCTCGACGTACTTGCGGTATTCGTCGAGCGTGGTCGCGCCGATGCAGTGCAGCTCGCCGCGCGCCAGTGCGGGTTTCAGCATGTTGCCCGCGTCCATCGCGCCGTCGGCCTTGCCCGCGCCGACCATCGTGTGCAGCTCGTCGATGAACAGGATCACCTGCCCCTCGTTCTTCGACAGCTCGTTGAGCACGGCCTTGAGGCGCTCCTCGAACTCGCCGCGGTACTTCGCGCCGGCGATCAGCGCGCCCATGTCGAGCGAGAGCACGCGCTTGCCGCGCAGGCCCTCGGGCACCTCGCCGTTGACGATGCGCTGCGCCAGGCCTTCGACGATGGCGGTCTTGCCCACGCCCGGCTCGCCGATCAGCACCGGATTGTTCTTGGTGCGCCGCTGCAGTACCTGGATGGTGCGGCGGATCTCCTCGTCGCGGCCGACCACGGGGTCGAGCCTGCCGTTCTCGGCCCGCTCGGTGAGGTCGACGGTGTACTTGCCCAGTGCTTGGCGCTGGTCCTCGGCGTTCTCGTCCTGCACCTTCTCGCCTCCCCGCAGATTCTCGATGGCGGCCTCGAGCTTGTCCCTCGACGCGCCCGTGGCCTTGAGCGCGCGACCGGCATCGCCGCCGTCATCGAGGGCGGCGAGCAGGAACAGCTCGCTGGCGATGAAGGCGTCGCCACGCTGCGAAGCGAGCTTGTCGGTCACGTTCAGCAGGCGCGCGAGGTCGTTGCCGACCGAGATGTTCCCGGCCTGGCCGGTCACCTTCGGCAGCTTGTCCAGCCCCTCGCCCAGGCGCTCGCGGAGCGCGGTGATGTTCACGCCGGCCTGGGCCAGCACGGGGCGGGCCGAGCCGCCCTTCTGGTCGACGAGTGCGACCAGGAGGTGTACGGGCTCGAGCACGCTGTGATCGCGCGCGACCGCGAGCGACTGCGCGTCGCCCAGTGCCTGCTGGAAGCGGGATGTCAGCTTGTCCATCCGCATGGGGGATTCCTCGGGGATCGGGGCGGCCCGGAGCCGCGATGCGCTCTACATGCGGACCTGCCCCGGCGATTCAAGCCTCGGGCCGCGCCGGTGGCTGCCCCGTCAAGCCCACGTTGCCTGCACCGGATGCTTACGCCGGCCGCACCAGACTCGCCCGGATGGCTGCGACCGCTCCCCACCTCCTGCCGCCCCCACCGCCCCTGCAGGGCGACTGGGCGTTGTTCCTCGACATCGACGGCTGCCTGCTCGACTTCGCCGACCACCCCGACGACGTGGTCGTACCGGAAGGCCTGCACGACGACATCCGCCGGCTGCGTAGCGCGCTGGGCGGGGCGCTGGCGCTGGTGAGCGGGCGCTCGCTCGCGCAGATCGACGCCTTGTTTCCCGAGATGCAGCTGGAGGCCGCCGGCCTGCACGGCCTGGAACTCCGCGCGCAGCTGACCGGTGATGCCAGGCCCGGAGCGAACGCCGACGACCTCGCCCGCGTGCGCGAGGCCGCCGAGCAGGTGGCCGGCGCCCATCCCGGCGCACGGGTGGAGGACAAGGGCATCGCGCTGGCGCTGCACTGGCGCGCCGCGCCGCAGGCCCGCCGGGCCCTCGAGGCGATCGCCGCGGCGGCCATCACGCAGATGCCCGGCTATCGCCTGCAGCACGGCAACTGCGTCGTCGAGCTGCGCCCCGACGGCCACCACAAGGGCACCGCGATCGAACGCCTGATGGGCACGCCGCCCTTCGCGGGCCGCATGCCGGTGTATGCCGGCGACGACTTCACCGACGAGGACGGCTTCATGACCACCAATTCGCTCGGCGGCCTCTCGATCATCGTCGGCGATCGCCGCCCGACCACCGCCCGCCACGCGATCGCCGACACCGCGAGCCTGCGCGCCTGGCTCGCCGAAGGCGCGCGCCGCCTGGAGGCCGCCGCGTGAGCGGGCTCGACCTCGGCCTGATCGGCAACTGCTCGATCGCCGCCCTCGTCGACCGGCACGCCCGCATCGTCTGGGGCTGCGTGCCCGCCTTCGACGGCGATCCCACGTTCTGCGCCCTGCTCTCGCCCCAGATCGACGGCGGCGACTTCTCGATCGAGCTCGCCGACTGCGTGGGCAGCGAGCAGGCCTACCTGCCCAACACCGCCGTCCTGCGCACGGTGCTCCACGACCGGCATGGCGGATCCATCGAGATCCTCGACTTCGCGCCGCGCTGGAAGCAGTTCGACCGCTTCTATCGCCCGGTGATGCTGGTCCGCTCGGTGCGCCCGCTCACCGGCGAGCCGCGCATCCGCGTGCGCATGCGCCCGCTGTCGGACTACGGCGCGCGCATCCCCGACATCACCTGGGGCAGCAACCACATCCGCTACGTGCTCTCGGACTTCACGCTCCGGCTGAACACCAACGCCCCCATCCGCATGGTGCGCGACGAGATCCCCTTCCTGCTCGACCGCGAACTGCACTTCGTCGTCGGACCGGACGAGACGTTCACCCAGTCCGTCGCCGGCTTCGCGCGCGACGCCCTGGAAAAGACGATCGACTACTGGCGCGAGTGGGTGCGCTTCCTGTCGATCCCGCTCGAGTGGCAGGAGGCGGTGATCCGCAGCGCGATCACGCTCAAGCTCTGCCAGTACGACGAGACGGGCGCGATCATCGCGGCGGTCACCACCTCGATCCCCGAATACGCGCACACCCAGCGCAACTGGGACTACCGCTACTGCTGGCTGCGCGATGCGGCCTTCGTCGTCCGTGCGCTCAACCGGCTCGGCGCCACGCGCACGATGGAGGAGTACCTGCGCTACGTCTCCAACCTGATCACCGGCGACGGCACGCTGCAACCGCTCTACGGCATCGGGCTGGAGCGCGAGCTGCACGAGGAGGAGGTGCAGACGCTGCAGGGCTACCGCGGCATGGGGCCGGTGCGCCGTGGCAACCTGGCGTGGATCCAGCCGCAGCACGACGTCTACGGCAGCGTGGTGCTCGCCTCGACGCAGCTGTTCTTCGACCGCCGGCTCAACCTGCCGGGCGACATCACGCACTTCCGGCGGCTGGAGCAGCTGGGCGAGCACGCGTTCGCACTGGTCGAGACGCCGGACGCCGGCCTGTGGGAGTTCCGCGGCCGCGTGGAGGTGCACACGTACTCGGCGGTGATGTGCTGGGCCGCCTGCGACCGCCTCGCCAAGATCGCCGGACAGCTACAGCTGCACGAACGCGCGCACTTCTGGCGGCAGCGGGCCGACGCGATGCATGCGCGCATCACCGAGCTCGCCTTCGATCCGGCGCGTGGCTGCTTCGTCGAGGGCACCGCGAGCGGCCGCATGGACGCCGTCCTGCTGCTGCTCGCCGACCTCGGCTTCGTCGCGCCGGACGATCCGCGCTTCGCCTCGACGGTCGACGCGATCGGCCGCGAGCTGCGCCGTGGCGACGGGATCCTGCGCTACACCGCGCCCGACGACTTCGGCGTGCCCGAGACCAGCTTCACGATCTGCACGTTCTGGTACATCGACGCGCTCGCGGCCGTCGGGCGCGTGGACGAAGCGCGCGCCCTGTTCGAGCGCGTGCTCGAGCGGCGGAACCACCTGGGCCTGCTGTCGGAGGATCTCTCGCTTGAGGGCCACGAGTTGTGGGGCAATTTCCCGCAGACGTACTCGCACGTCGGCCTGATCAACGCCGCGATGCGCCTGAGCCGCCCATGGCAGGACGCGACGTGATCGCGGCAACGCGGCGTTCCACCGCCGACGCCGTCGGGACTGCCTGCCGTCACGTCTCCACGGCGGCCGCTGCTGCACTCTCGCGGCGTGGCGGCGCCGCCGCCTGACACGGACTTCGAAGAACACTGGTCATGGGTCGCCTCGTCGTCGTCTCCAACCGCGTCGCCGTGCCGGAGGAATCCCGCGCGGGCGGCCTCGCCATCGCGCTGCTCGACGCGCTGCGCGAGGAAGGCGGCATGTGGTTCGGCTGGAGCGGCAAGATCGACCCGCACGCCTCCGGCCGCGTGCACGACCGCAGCATGGGCACCATCCGCTTCGTCACGATGGACCTGTCGAAGCAGGACCACGACGACTACTACAACGGCTTCGCCAATCGCACGCTGTGGCCGCTGCTGCACTTCCGCATGGACCTCGTGGACTACAACCGCGAGACGTATGCGGCCTACCAGTGCGTCAACGCGCTGTTCGCCGGCAAGCTCGCGCCGTTGCTCAAGTCCGACGACCTCGTGTGGATCCACGACTACCACCTGATCCCGCTCGCCAAGCTGCTGCGCGAGCGTGGGGTCAAGTGCCGCATCGGCTTCTTCCTGCACGTGCCGATGCCGTCGTCGGACCTGCTCGCCGCGCTGCCGAGCCACCAGCGCCTGTTCGAGGGCCTGTCCTCCTGCGATCTCGTCGGCTTCCAGACCGAACGCGACCTCGAACGCTTCCAGGACTACGTGCGCCTGTTCGGCGGCGGCAAGGTGATCGAGCGCGGCCTGCTGGAGGCACCGGACGGGCGTCGCTTCCGCGCCGGTGCGTTTCCGATCTCCATCGATACGCGTCGCATCGCCGAGCAGGCGGGCGAGGCCGTCGCCAAGCCGAGCGTCAAGCGCCTGCTGGCGAGCATGTCCGGCCGCGAGCTCGCCATCGGCGTCGACCGCCTCGATTACTCCAAGGGCCTGCCCGAACGCTTCCAGGGCTTCGCGAACTACCTGCGCCGGTATCCGCAGCAGCGTGGGCAGCTCACCTTCCTGCAGATCGCGCCGGTGTCGCGCGGCGACGTCGCCGAATACCGCTCCCTGCGGCAGGAACTCGAGCAGCTCTCCGGCCACATCAACGGCAGCTATGCCGAGCCCGACTGGACACCGGTGCGGTACGTCAACCGCAACTTCCCGCATGCCACGCTGACGGGGTTCTACCGGATGGCGCGGATCGGCCTCGTCACGCCGCTGCGCGACGGCATGAACCTCGTCGCGAAGGAATACGTGGCGGCGCAGGACCAGGACGATCCGGGCGTGCTGCTGCTGTCGCCGTTCGCCGGCGCGGCGCGTGAGCTCGATGGCGCCCTCATCGTCAATCCCTACGACCACGACGGCGCGGGCGATGCGATCGCGCAGGCGATGACGATGTCCCTCGCCGAACGCCGCGAGCGCTGGCAGAGCATGTTCCGTCACCTCTGCGACCACGACATCACCCACTGGCGGCGCAGCTACCTGCGCACGCTGCGCGAGCTGGGGACGGCGGCGGGCACGCAGGCGGCGGCGAGCGCGGACGGGGCCAGCACCTCCGGCCGCCGTCGGCGCCGCACCAGCGACACCACCGGGGCCGAGCAGGACCGCCGTTCCGGCCTCGATCGCCGCGAGCACACCGCGCCCGTGCCGGTGACGCCGCACTGAGGCCCGCGCGCCGCCGTGCCGGTGGCATCGCGACCGGCCGTCAGCGCCGCCCGTCGTAGGCATCGATCGGCTTGGGCGTGCCCGCCCCGCGTCCCGGCCCGTGCGCACCGGGGTTGGTCACCAGCAGGTCCGCCGGCATCTGAAGCAGCAGGCCGTCCAACTCGCCACGCGCATCGTCGCGCGGGCGGCCGCCCGGGCCCATCGCGGCCGTCCCCGTCAGCCGCGGCGTGCCACCGCTGCCGCGATCGTCGCCGGGGTTGCCGGCGATGCCGCCGACACGGAGGCGCGCCCCGGAGCCCGCGGCAGGCTGTCCCCAGCCTTCCACCATGCGGCCCTTCTCCGGCTTCTCCTTGTGCTCCTTGCCCACGTTCTCGCGCGTCTGGCGCTCGCCGCTGGAATTGTCGTTGGCATGCGAGGCGGCGGAGTTCGAGGCATGCGACGGCGTCGCGGCGCCGTGGTTCTTGTTGCTGTGGTCCTTGTGGTCCTTGCTGCCGCCGGCGTTGCTGGTCCCGGCGTTGGAATGCCCCGTGTTCGAAGCGTTCGAATGGTGGGTATGGCCCACGTTCGAGGTGCCGCCGCCACGCGGGTCGTTCCGATGCCCGGTGTTGGAACGCGCATCGCCGGCGCCGACGAGCTTCGCGGCCGTGTCCTTCCCGCCGTGGCCGCCGCGCGCGGCATTGTCGTTGCCGGGGCCGGCGATGCCCGTGCCCGTTCCACCCTCGCGTCCCGACGATGTGCCGCCCGGGAACAGCTTGTCGGTGCCGCTTCCGCGATTGATCAGGCGGACGCTCCCGTCGGCGCGCACGAACTTCGTGTCGCCGCTGCGCGTGTCGTGGCTCGCCCGCGTGCCGTCGGGATAGGTGACGACCCCATCGGCGCCCACGCGACCCGGGCGGCCCTGTGCATCGGTGCCCCGGACGGTCGTGCCGTCGGACCAGACGAAGTCGCCCGCTTCGTTGCGCGTGGGTGCGCGGTGCTCGCGCACGTCCACCCGGCCGTCGGCATGGGTGATGCGCGTCTGCCCGGTGGAGGCGTCGTGCCGCACGCTCGTGCCGTCGGACCAGCGGATGGTTCCGTCGGCCGACGCCGTCCCCGCGCGCCCGGCCGGATCGGTGGCGCGCACCTGGACACCATCGGAGAAGACGTAGACGTCGCCCTGGCGCTTGGGAAGTTCGGCGCGCGCCTGACCGGCGCAGAGGCTGGTGAGGACCACGGCGAGGGATGCGGCGAGCAGACGGTGCGGCATGGGCGGTTCCCGGTGGCCGCCGGCGGCGGCCTTCCGGGACTCACTCGGAGCCGGGCGCGGGGAGCTGCCATGCCCGTGGCACGCGCCGATGGACGGCGTTCCCGGCGATGGGGCCTGACCCGGTTCGGACGGCGCAGCGTGGACGCGTGCGCGATCCGGACCTTGGCTTCAGCGTGTGATCCAGGCGATCGTCGCCATCCGCCCTGTGCGACGGTCGCGGCGATGGGAGTAGAAGCGCGCGGCATCGGAGATCGTGCAGAGCCCGCCGCCATGCACCTGTGCCGCCGGCACGCCGGCGACCTGCAGACGGCGCCGCGCCAGGGCATACAGGTCCACGAGCCAGTGATCGGGCCGGGTGCACTGGAACGCCGACCCGCTGCTCCAGTCGCGCGCGACGAAGGCGTCGTAGACCTCGACGCCCACCTCGTACCGCTGCGGGCCGGCGGCCGGCCCGAGCCATGCGACCAGGTCGCCCGGGTCCGTGCGCATCGCCGCGACCGTGGCCTCGAGCACGCCGTCCAGCAGCCCACGCCAGCCCGCATGGGCCGCACCCACCTCGCGACCGTCGCGCGCCGCGAACACCACGGGCAGGCAATCGGCGGTCAGGATCGCGAGCACGGTCCCGGGCGTCGACGTGACCGCGGCGTCGGCCTCGGGCTCGTCGCCGTCGGCGGCCGGTGCGTCGAACCGCTCGACCGTGGTGCCGTGCACCTGCCGCAGCCAGTGCGGTGCCGACGGCAGCCCGAAACGCTCGACCAGCTCGCGTCGGTTGGCCTCGACCACCGCCGGATCGTCGCCCTGCGCGGCGTAGCGGTTGCCGAGATTGAATGCATCGAAGGGGGCCGTCGAGCGCCCTGCGCCGTGCCGCACCGTGGTGAATGCCTGCACGCCCGGCGGCGCCGGCCAGTCGGCCCCGATGCGCGGCGGCGTCACCGGCCGCGCTCCGCGGCCTCGCGGCTGTCCACGCGGAGCGCCTCGACCAGCGCGTGCATGTCGGCCGGCACCGGCGCGCTGCAACGCACGGGCTCGCCCGTGACGGGATGCGAGAACTCGAGCGTCTCCGCATGCAGCGCCTGGCGCCGGAAGCCGCGCAGCGTCGCGATCGTCTCGTCCGACGCGCCCCGAGGCAGCTTCAGCGGCCCGCCATACAGCGGGTCGCCCACGATCGGATGCTTCAGGTGCGCCATGTGCACGCGGATCTGATGGGTGCGTCCGGTCTCGAGCCGGCATTCGAGCAGGGTGTGCGCCCGGAAGCGCTCGCGCAGGCGGAAGTGCGTCACCGCCTCCTTGCCGTCCTCGCGCACCGCCATGCGCAGGCGGTCGCGCGGGTGGCGGTCGATCGGCGCATTGGCCGTGCCGCCGGAGACGAGCGCGCCGACCACCACCGCGAGGTACTGCCGATGCACCTTGCGGGCCGACAGCTGCTCGACCAGCGCGGTATGCGCCTCGAGCGTGCGCGCGATCACCATGACGCCCGACGTGTCCTTGTCGAGGCGATGCACGATGCCCGCGCGGGGCAGCGCGGCCAGCGAGGCGTCGCGATGGAGCAGCGCATTGACCAGCGTCCCGGCCGGGTTGCCGGCGCCCGGGTGGACCACCAGCCCCGCCGCCTTGTCGATGACGATGACGTGCTCGTCCTCGAAGAGGATGTCGAGGGCGATGTCCTCCGCCGGGGCGTCGGTCTGGATGCCGATCTCGGCATCGACCGTCACCTGCTCGCCGCCGCGCACCGGATCACGCGGGCGCACCTCGCGGCCGTCGAGCCGGGCCTGGCCGGACTTGATCCAGCCGGCCAGGCGGGACCGGGAGTGCTCGGGGAAGAGTTCGGCCAGCACCGCATCGAAGCGGCGGCCGGCGCTGGCATCGGGCACCTGCGCCTGGAGACGTACGGGTTCGGGCATCTGCGGAACCTTCCGGCGCGCGCGGGGTCGGTTAAGACGGGCCTGCTATTATCGGCCCTTCCCCGCTCCGGCGTCCGTCAGAACCCCAATGCGCCCACGCTCCACTCGCATTTCCGCCGCGTCCATGCTCCGTCCGGGCCTCGCCGCCGTCCTCGCGGTCGTCCTGCTCGCCGGCACGGGCTGCGCGCGCCTGGGCAAGATCTTCAAGGACGACGACGCCAACGAGGGCGTGGCCGTGGAGACGCTCTACGAGCGCGGCCACCGCTCGATGACCAACGGCAACTGGTCGGGCGCGGAGGAGACCTTCCGCCGCCTCGTCGCCCAGTACCCGTACGGCCCCTACACCGAGCAGGCGCTGATCGAGATCGCCTACGCCCAGTACAAGGCCGGCAAGCACGAGGACGCGGTCAGCTCGATCGACCGCTTCATCCGCACGTACCCGACCCATCGCAACATCGCCTACCTGTACTACCTGCGCGGGCTGGTGAACTCGAGCCGCGATACGGTCTTCCTGCAGCGCGTCTGGCGCCTCGACCCGGCGCGCCGCGATCTCGCCACGCCGATGCAGGCCTACAACGACTTCTCGATCGTCGCCGAGCGTTACGGCACCAGCCGCTACGCCGAGGACGCGCGCAAGCGCATGGCGGACCTGCGCGACATGTTCGCCCGCCACGAGATGGACACCGCGCTCTACTACCTGCGCCGCGGCGCCAACGTGGCGGCGGTCACGCGCGCGCGCTACGTGCTGGACACCTACCCGCAGAGCCGCCACCAGGCGGACGCCATCGCCACGCTCGCCGCGGCCTACACCGCGCTCGGCAACGAGGCGCTCGCCAACGACGCACGCACGCTCCTGCAGCAGCAGGCGCCGAACCACGGCTACCTGCGCGGCGACTGGCCGGACTATCCGAGCCAGCTGCGCCGCCTGAACCCGTTCGCGGGCGATCGCTCGGCGTTGCAGACCGAGGACTGACGTCCGCGAGCCGCACGATCGACGCCGCCTCCGGGCGGCGTCGTCGTTTCCGGGCCCGAATGGAATGCAGCGATGCTCCCGGCGCCGTGATCCCGGCGGATCGCGGCCCCAAGACTGGGCTCTCCCTTCGAACCGGACGCCTGGAATGGATCTCGAGATCCTGCACTACACCGCCTTCAGCACCGATCCGCGTGGCGGCAATCCCGCGGGCGTGGTGCCTGACGCCGCCCGGCTCGACGAGGCGGCGATGCAGGCCATCGCGCGGCGGCTCAATTATTCGGAGACCGCGTTCCTCACCGAACTCTCGGCCGGCGCCTACCGCGTGCGCTACTTCAGCCCCGAGGCGGAGGTTCCGTTCTGCGGCCACGCGACGATCGCCAGCGCCGTCGCCCTGGCCGACCGGACCGGGCCGGGTGCATTCCGCTTCGAGACAGCCGCGGGGCGCGTCGACGTCGAGACCGGCCGCGACGAAGCGGGGGGCTACGCGGTGCTGACCAGCGTCGCGCCCCAGGTCGATATTCCGACCGGCGATCTCGTGGACCGTGCGCTGGCCGCGCTGCGCTGGTCGGCGGACGACCTCGACCCGGCACTCCCGCCACGCGTCGCCTTCGCCGGCGCGCGCCACCTCGTCCTCGCCACTACGTCGCGCGCCCGCCTAGCACGGCTCGACTACGACTTCGACGGCCTGCGCGCACTCATGCTCACGCATGACCTCACCACCGTCGCGCTCGTGCACCGCGAATCGCCGGGCCGGTACCACGTGCGCAATCCGTTCCCGGTCGGTGGCGTGGTCGAGGATCCGGCCACCGGGGCGGCGGCCGCGGCCTTCGGCGCCTACCTGCGTGCGCTGGGCGAGGTGGAGCCCCCGGCCGAGGTCACCCTGCTGCAGGGCGAGGACATGGGTCGCCCGAGCCGCCTGCTCGTCCGGATCACGCCACGGCCCGGCATCGAGGTGCGCGGGCACGCGGTGCCGATGACCATTACCGCGACCTGATCGACGCGGCCCCGCCGCTCAACGGTAGGCGTTGGTGATCGGATAGCGCCGCTCGCGCCCGAAGGCGCGGCGGCTCACCTTCGGGCCGACCGCGGCCTGGTGCCGCTTCCATTCGGCCACGCGCACCAGCTTCACCACGCGCTCCACGGTCGCCGCATCGAAGCCCGCGGCGACGATCTCCTCGCGCGACTGTTCCAGGTCGACGTGCCGCAGCAGGATCGCGTCGAGCACGTCGTACGGCGGCAGCGAGTCCTGGTCCTTCTGGTTCTCGCGCAGCTCGGCCGACGGCGCGCGGTCGATCACGCCGACGGGGATCACCGGATCGCCCACGGTGTTGCGCCAGCGCGCCAGGCGGTAGACGTCGGTCTTGTAGACGTCCTTGAGCGGCGCGTAGCCGCCGGCCATGTCGCCGTAGATGGTCGCGTAGCCGACCGCGTATTCGCTCTTGTTGCCGGTGGTGAGCAGCAGGCCGCCGAACTTGTTGGTGAGCGCCATCAGCATCGCGCCGCGGATCCGCGATTGCAGGTTCTCCTCCGCGAGGTCGGCCGGACGGCCTTCGAACGTCTCCGCCAACGTCTCGAGATACGCGGCGAACGGCTTCTCGATCGGCAGCGTCAGCAGGCGCACGCCCTGGCGCTCGCACTGCTCCTGCGCGAGGTCGTTCGACAGGTCCGCCGTGTAGCGCGACGGCAGCCGGACCGCGGTGACGTTGTCAGGCCCGAGCGCATCGACCGCGATCGCGAGCACGAGCGAGGAGTCGATGCCGCCCGAGAGGCCGAGCCAGGCCTTGCCGAAACCGTTCTTCGCGCAGTAGTCGCGGGTACCGCGCACCAGCGCGCGCCAGGCGAGCGCCTCGCGACTCTCGTCACCGTCCTGCGTCCACTGCAGCGCCGAGAAGCGCCGCGTGGCCGGATCGAACTCCACGAGCAGCCACTCGTCGCTGAAGGCCGCGGCGGCCGGATGCACCGCTCCGTCGCCGTCGCAGACCACCGAGGCGCCGTCGAACACCACGTTGTCCTGCCCGCCCACGCAGTTGAGGTAGGCGATGGCCACGCCCGTCTCCTTCGCGCGCTGCTCGAGCAGCGCGTCGCGCGCGGCGTGCTTGTCGTGCTCGAACGGCGAGGCATTGGGCACGACGACGACCTCGGCCCCGGCGCGCGCGGTGTCGGCGAGCGGCTCGGCGAACCAGACGTCCTCGCAGATCACCAGGCCCACCTTCACGCCATCGACGTCGACGACGCAGGTCTCGGCATCGGGATCGGCGGAGAAGTAGCGGCGCTCGTCGAACACCGCGTAGTTGGGCAGCTCGCGCTTGCGGTAGGTCTGCTCGACGCGGCCGTCGCGCAGCACGCTCGCGGCGTTGTAGACGATCGCGCCCGCGGTCTCGGGCCAACCCACGACCGCCACGATGCCGGTCGCCGCCGCGGCGACCTCACGCAGGCCGGCTTCGCAGTCCGCGAGGAAGCTCGGGCGGAACAGCAGGTCTTCCGGGGGATACCCGCTGATCGCCAGCTCGGGGAACACCACGAGCTGCGCACCGTACTCGTCGCGCGCCTCGGCGATCATCCGCGTGATCCGCTCGACGTTGCCGGCGACGTCGCCGACCGGGAAATCGAATTGCGCGAGTGCGATCCGCAGGGCCATGGCCGCTCCTTCGAGGTCCGCGCGATTCTAGCGGGCGCCGCGGAAGGCGCCGTGGATCGGCGCATCCCCTACAAACGGAGAAGGCCGCCCGGAGGCGGCCTTCCCGACGTCCGACGCGGGGCTCGATCAGCCCGCGAGGCGCTTGGCGATGGCCGCGCCGAGGTCGCCCGGCGACTTCACCGTGGTGACGCCCGCCTTCTCCAGCGCCGCGAACTTGCCTTCCGCCGTGCCCGAGCCGCCCGAAGCGATCGCACCGGCATGGCCCATGCGCTTGCCCTTCGGGGCCGATGCACCGGCGATGAAGCCCACGACCGGCTTGGTCACGTACTGGCTGATGAACTCCGCGGCTTCCTCTTCGGCGCTGCCGCCGATCTCGCCGACCATGATGATGCCTTCGGTCTGCGGGTCGTCCTGGAACCAGCGCAGCGCGTCGATGAAGTTGGTGCCGTTGATCGGGTCGCCGCCGATGCCGATGCAGGTCGACTGGCCGAGGCCCACGTCGGTCGTCTGCTTCACCGCTTCATAGGTGAGCGTGCCCGAGCGCGACACGATGCCGATCTTGCCCGGCATGTGGATGTGGCCCGGCATGATGCCGATTTTGCACTCGCCCGGCGTGATCACGCCCGGGCAGTTCGGGCCGACGAGCACGGTGTCCGGATAGCCGGCGAGCACGTTCTTCGCGCGCAGCATGTCCAGCACCGGGATGCCCTCGGTGATGCAGATGATCACGCGGATGCCGGCGGCGGCGGCTTCCATGATCGCGTCGGCCGCGAACGGCGGCGGGACGTAGATGACGGAGGCATCGGCGCCGGTGGCGGCGACGGCTTCGGCCATCGTGTTGAACACGGGCAGGCCGAGGTGCTCGGTGCCGCCCTTGCCCGGGGTGACGCCGCCCACGACCTGCGTGCCGTAGTCGAGCATCTGCTGCGCGTGGAAGGTGCCCTGCGAGCCGGTGAAGCCCTGCACCAGCACCTTCGTGTCCTTGTTGATCAGAACGGACATTGGATTTCGTTTCCTGTGTCGGTCGCGCGCGTCAACGCGCGACGGGAATGTCTCAGGCGGCCTGCTGGACGGCCGCGACGGCCTTCTTCGCGCCGTCGTTGATGTCGTCGGCCGCCGTGATGGCCAGGCCGGAGTTGCGCAGCAGCTCCTTGCCCGCCTCGACGTTCGTGCCCTCGAGGCGCACGATCACCGGCACCTTGACGTCGACTTCCTTGACCGCCGCGATGATGCCCTCGGCGATCATGTCGCAGCGGACGATGCCGCCGAAGATGTTGACGAAGATCGCCTTCACCTTGTCGCTCGACAGGATCAGCTTGAACGCCTCGGTGACGCGCTCCTTGGTCGCGCCGCCACCCACGTCGAGGAAGTTCGCCGGCGAGCCGCCGTTGAGCGAAATGACGTCCATGGTCGCCATCGCCAGGCCCGCGCCGTTGACCATGCAGCCGATGTCGCCGTCCATCGTGACGTAGTTGAGGTCGTACTTCGACGCGAGCACCTCGGTCTCGTCCTCCTGGCGCACGTCACGCATGGCGACGAGCTCGGGATGGCGGAACGAGGCGTTGTCGTCGGAATTGATCTTGCCGTCCAGCACGGCGAGGTCGCCGCTGGTGAGGATCGCGAGCGGATTGAGCTCCACCAGCGCGAGGTCCTTCTCCATGAAGAGCTTGAACAGGCCCAGCATGATCTTGGTCAGCTGGCCGACCTGCTTGGCGTTGAGCCCCATCGCGAAGCCGATGTCGCGGCACTGGTAGGGCTGCAGGCCTTCCACGTAGCTCACGTTGAGCGTGTGGATCGCCTCGGGCTTCTCATGGGCGACCTGCTCGATGTCCATGCCGCCTTCGGCGGAAGCGATGAAGGTCACCGACTTCGTCGAGCGGTCGACGAGCACCGAGAGGTAGAGCTCCTTGGCGATGTCCGTGCCTTCGGAGATCAGCACGGAGTCGATCGGCAGCTCGACGCCGGCCGTCTGGTAGGTGGCCATCTTCGTGCCGAGCATCGCCTTGGCGTACTCGCGCACCTCGTCGAACGACTTGGCGAGCTTCACGCCGCCGGCCTTGCCGCGGCCGCCCGCGTGGATCTGCGCCTTGACGACCCACAGGTCGCCCGGGATCTGCTTGGCCGCCGCGACCGCCTCGTCCGGCGAGCGGGCGACGATGCCCTTGGGAACGGCGATGCCGTAGTCGGCAAAGAGCTGCTTCGCCTGGTATTCGTGGAAATTCATGCGTCACCGAAGGATGGACGTGGGGCCCGCGCGTGGAAGCGCGCCCGGAGGGCCGGCGCGAGGGGGCGGTATTGTCGCCGATCGGCGAATTGCGGGCAAAAGGCCGCGGGATCGCGGCGGTTCCCGGCCTGCCACCGCCGCCTATACTCGGGCGATCCCCCTCGCAGGACGCGCCGTGCCACTGCAGACGACCGTCTCCCCGCGCGATGCCGAGCACGTCCTGCATCGCGAACTCCGCCTGTTCAGCCTCTACCGCGTGCTCGAGGCGGCGCTGCTGGTGCTCGTGGTGTTCGGCCCCGTGGGCACCATGGTCGACCCGATCCGGCACGAGCTGCTCGCCCAGGGCGTGACCCTGTCCTATCTGTTCCTCGCGCTTGTCACGCTCGCGCTCGTCCGGCGGATGGACCTGCGCACCCTGGCCTTGGTGGGCGTGGCCGCCGACCTCTTCTTCGGCCTGCTGGCGATGCACGCCCTGCCCATCGCGGCGGCCGGCATCGCGCTCATGCTGATGTTCAACGTCGGCGCCGCGGCGCTGCTGCTGCCCTCCCGGCTCGCGGCCACCATGGCCGTCGCGGCGGTCGCGGGCCTGCTCGGCGAATACGTCTGGAGCTGGCTCGACCAGGACATGGCGCGCTCGCTCGCCGAGCCGATCATGTTCTCGATCGGCTACATCGCGCTCGCCACGCTGATGAACGTGCTCGGCCGGCAGATGCGCGAGAGCTACGAGCTCGCGGCGATGCACGCGACCGAGAACGAGCACCTCGCGCAGGTCAACGAGCTGATCATCCGCCGCCTGCGGACGGGCGTTCTGCTCGTCGACGGGCAGGGACGCATGCGGCTCGCCAACGAGGCGGCGATCGCGCTGATCGGCGACGTCGGCGACGACGAGAGCGGTTACCGTGAGCTGTCGGTCGCCGTCCCCGAGCTCGGCCGTCGCCTCGCCGAGTGGCGCGCGATGGGCCGCTCGGACGACAGCCCGCTGCGTGTGGCCGCCGACCAGCCCGACGTGATCCCGCGCTTCGCTCGCCTGCAGGCGCACAGCGACCAGGCGCTCATCTTCCTCGACGATACGTCGCTCGTCTCCCAACGCGCCGAATCGATCACGCTCGCGACGCTCGGCCGGTTCTCCGCGAGCCTCGCGCACGAGATCCGCAATCCGCTCGCGGCCATCAACTACGCGGTGCAGCTGCTGCAGGAGTCGGAGGACATCCGCGCAGCGGACGCACGCCTGCTCGAGATCATCCGCCAGCACGCGCAGCGCATGAACGGGATCATCGACAACGTGCTGGGCCTCGCGCGGCGCGAGCCGGCCAAGCCGGAGGTGATCGATGCGGTCGACTTCGCGCAGCGCTTCGTCGAGGAATACCTCGTCAGCCATCCCATCGAGGGGGACGTGATCGAGGCGACGTCGGGACTGAAGGAGCTCGCGGCGCTCTTCGACCCACGCCAGTTGCACCAGGCCCTGACGGTGCTCGTGCACAACGCACTGACCTACGGGCGCATGCCCGGCCAGCCGGCGCGCGTGACCGTCCGCGTGGCCGACGACAACGGCCAGCCGGTGATCGACGTGCTCGACCGTGGTCCGGGCATCCCCGAGGGCGTCCGCGGGCGGTTGTTCAAGCCGTTCTTCACCACCTCGCACCACGGGACCGGGCTCGGGCTCTACATCGCCCGCGAGCTCTGCCGCGCCAACCAGGCCGGGCTGGACTACCTGCCGACCGCCGGTGTCGGGGGCTGCTTCCGCATCCGCATGAGCGCGCTGGGGCGCCGGGGTGCGGACGAGCGGTCGGTCGCCACCGCACGGACCTGACGCCGAGCGGCCGAAGTGGCCGTGTTCCGTCACTTCCGCTAAGGTGGGCGGTGGAGGACCCGATGACCGAAGCCCGTACCGCCCCGTCCCGCAGCGCCCTCGTCGTCGACGACGAGCGTGACATCCGCGAGCTGCTGGTGATGACCCTGGGCCGGATGGGCCTGCGCTGCGACACCGCCGCGAACGTCACCGATGCCCGCGCACTGCTGTCGCGCAACCGCTACGACCTGTGCCTGACCGACATGCGGCTGCCCGACGGCAGCGGCCTGGAGATCGTGGCCGACATCAACCAGAACCACCCGAACACCCCGGTGGCGATGATCACCGCCTTCGGCAACGTCGAGGCGGCGGTCGAGGCCCTGAAAGCCGGCGCCTTCGACTTCGTCGCCAAGCCGGTCGACCTCGGCGTGCTGCGCGACCTCGTCAAGCAGGCCCTCGAATTGCACGAACGGCGGCGCGTCGCCAGCGAGTCCGGGATCGCCTCGCGCCTGCACGGCACGTCCCCCGCGATGGCCCAACTGCGCGCCACGCTCACCAAGGTCGCCCGCAGCCAGGCGCCGGTCTACATCTCCGGCGAGTCAGGCGTGGGCAAGGAGCTCGTCGCCCGCACCATCCACGCCGAGGGCGGTCGCGCCTCCGGCCCCTTCATCCCGGTCAACTGCGGCGCGATCCCCGCCGAGCTGATGGAGAGCGAATTCTTCGGCCACAAGAAGGGCTCCTTCACCGGGGCGCACGCCGACAAGCCGGGCCTGTTCCAGGCGGCCGACGGCGGCACCCTGTTCCTCGACGAGGTCGCCGAACTGCCCCTGCCCATGCAGGTGAAGCTGCTGCGCGCGATCCAGGAGAAGTCGGTCCGGCCGGTCGGCGCCAATGCCGAGGTCAAGGTCGACGTCCGCATCCTCTCGGCGACCCACAAGGACCTCGCCGCGCTGGTGGAGGACGGCCGTTTCCGGCACGACCTCTACTACCGCATCAACGTGATCGAGCTGCGCGTGCCGCCGCTGCGGGAGCGCCCGGAGGACCTCCCCACGCTGTCGGACCTCGTCCTGCAGCGCCTGGCGGGCACGCAGGGCCGTCCGGTGCCGCGCCTCGCGCCCGACGCCATCGAGGCCCTGCGGGCCTACTCGTTCCCCGGTAACGTGCGCGAGCTGGAGAACATCCTCGAGCGCGCCATGGCGATGGCCGACGGCGACACCATCCAGGTCGACGACCTGAGCCTGCCGAAGTCGTCCTCGCCCAAGGCGGCGACCCCGGCGACCTCGATCGCCCCGGCCGCCGGCGCCGACCCGCGCAGCCTCGACCCCCGCGACACCGCCACCAGCGCCCTGCCCTCCTACATAGAAGAGATCGAGCGCGCGGCCATCCAGCACGCCCTGCAGGAGAACCGCTACAACAAGACGCGGACGGCGGCGGCACTGGGCATCACCTTCCGGGCGCTGCGGTACAAGCTCAAGAAGCTGGGGATCGAGTAGCAGAAGCCCGGTCGCACCGCCAGCGCATCGTCGCGTCTGGCGACTCCGACGCGCTGCTGGCGCCGCCAATACCCTCGCATGTGGCGCGAATCACCGGGGCTGCGCACCCGGGAGTCCGCCCCACTGAGAGGGTGTGTCCGATAGCGCGCCGAGAGAGCCGCCTCACGAACCGCCACGCCATCGGGTCGACACGCGAGAAGTGACCCGCTAGGTCAGTTAGCTCTTGAGGTGACGCAATGCGTCAGGCGTTCTGGACTGGCAAGCGGCCAAAGCGTGACGGCTTGCGGCGGAACCTGAACTGCAGCCTGCCTGTAGCGGTTGGCACGGGTTATGCGTATACCGGGATGCGCGGACAGCCCGGCCGACCTAGAGGAACCCAGGCGAGCCGTCCGGCACCGTCCGTGATCCATACCACTCCTAGGGGATACACCATGAAGAAGCAGCAGGGCTTTACCCTCATCGAGCTCATGATCGTCGTCGCGATCAT